>SMEN01000036.1_pt1 | contig 47505 bp, 49 predicted proteins | sample 2456271 | NCBI WGS metagenome assembly SMEN01 (sample SAMN10132593, study PRJNA489261) | soil metagenome | isolation source: day1 control-loamy sand soil ammended with raw manure from dairy cow... | place: USA | collected 2015-04-01 | reverse complement strand
TGGTTACATCGGTTCGATTAAGAAAATTCAAATTGAAAGATTACCTCAAATTGATGAAGAAATTGAAACGGAAGTTACTATTATTCAAGAATATTTAGGTATCACTTTGGTTGAAATCGTTTCTAAATGTAATGGAAATATCATCGCAACTGGTGAACTTAAAACAGTGATTGCAAATTAAATTCGTTTGAAAATAATTCGAATTTAAATCATTGTAATAATAAAAAGGAACTATGAAAAAATCTGAAGTACCTCAAGATCAAAGCAGCTTAAAAGAAAGTAATTTAAAAGAAATTTGTTACGCAATTGATGATGACGGAAAATTCACCACCGAATTGAGTTCGGGTTGGGATGTTAAAACCACCATTCAAGAAAATAATCTAAATCATTTAAATGAAATCATCCAAGAAGCAAAATTAAAAGTTCAAAAAGGCGAAGCAAGTCCTGTTGAATATTTTATGGAACTAAACCGTATGGATTGGAAACTTCTAGCCGATTATATGGGAAAATGGGTTTGGCAAATCAAACGTCATCGCAATCCTAAGGTTTTCAAAAATTTAAGCGAATCCACTTTAAAAAAATATGCAGAAACCTTTAATATTTCTGTACAAGAATTAACAACATTTACAGGAAATTAATGCGCGCAACATTTACACATCATCAAACAGCACATTGCGAAAACGGCGTAGCTTCTAACTTGTTACGCAACCAAGGTTTAGAATTAAATGAACCGATGGTTTTCGGAATTGGCTCTGGGTTGTTTTTTGTTTATTTACCTTTTTTAAAAATAAATCACGCTCCGGCGGTTTCATATCGTCCGTTACCTGGACAAATTTTCAATCGATTAGCCAATCGTTTAGGTATTAAAATCAAAAGAATCAAATTTTCTAATAAGAGAAAAGCTCAAGAAGTTTTAGAAGAAAATTTACGCAATAACATTCCAACAGGTTTGCAAGTTGGAGTATATCATTTAAGCTATTTTCCAGACGAATATCGTTTTCATTTCAATGCGCATAATTTGGTTGTTTTCGGTAAAGAAAACGGTAATTTCCTGATTAGCGACCCAGTTATGGAAACTACAACGCTTTTAACCGAAGAAGAATTAGAACGTGTTCGTTTTGCAAAAGGAGCTTTAGCACCAAAAGGACAACTTTATTATCCGATTTATATTCCTCAAAATATTGATTTAGCTCCCGCAATTAAAAAAGCCATCAAAAAGACTTGTAACGATATGCTTGCTCCAGTTCCAATTATTGGTGTTCGTGGAATTCGAATGGTTGGAAGAGCAATTTTAAAATGGCCTAAAAAACACGGCGTAAAGAAAGCAAATCATTATTTGGGACAAATTGTTCGTATGCAAGAAGAAATTGGAACAGGTGGCGGTGGTTTCCGTTTTATTTATGCAGCATTTCTTCAACAAGCTGCCGAAATTTTAAACAATAAACAATTAGAAGAATTATCTTTAGAGATGATGAAAATTGGTGATTTATGGCGCGATTTTGCTGTGAATGCTTCACGTGTTTATAAGCAAAGAAGCAACCAAGAGAATGTTTACGAAGCATTGTCTGCCGAATTGATTCACATTGCCGATTTGGAAGAAGCTTTCTTTAAAAAACTTAAAAAAGCCATCTAATGAAAGCTATTATTAAAATTGATAATTTATATAAAAAATATAAAAATGCTGATTTCTTCTCAGTACAAGATTTGTCTTTACAAATCAACCAAGGAGAAATATACGGATTATTAGGTCCAAACGGAGCCGGAAAAACAACTTTGATTTCGATGCTTTGTGGCTTGATAATGCCAACAACAGGAACTTTTCTAATCGATGGTTTATCTTTTGATAAAAACAGTCAGCAAATCAAAAAATTTATTGGAGTTGTTCCTCAAGAATACGCACTTTATCCCACATTAACTGCTTTTGAAAACTTGGTTTACTTCGGAAGTATGTATGGTTTAAAAGGTACAGAACTGAAATCTAAAATCAATATATTACTGGAACGTTTGGGATTATTACCATTTGCCCACAAACGAATTGAAACCTTTTCTGGTGGAATGAAACGTAGGATTAATCTGATTGCAGGTTTATTACATCAGCCTAAAATTCTTTTTTTAGATGAACCAACCGTTGGAGTTGACGTACAATCTAGAAATGTGATTATTGAATTTCTAAAGGAATTAAATGCTTCTGGTACAACCATTATTTATACATCGCATCATTTGGTTGAAGCTGCAGATTTATGTACGCAAATCGCAATTATCGACCAAGGAAAAATCTTTATTTCTGGAACGCCTTCCGATTTGGTAAATCAAACTGAAGGCGCAAAAGATTTAGAAGATGTTTTTTTAGCATTAACAGGTAATCAATTGAGAGATGTGGTATAAATTATTACAAGCGATAAAAAAAGAATTTCTTTTATTGAAAAGAGATATCGGTGGTTTAATCACCTTGTTTGTTATGCCTATTGTTTTGGTAATAACCGTTACTTTGATTCAAGATAGTGCATTTCAAGTGGTTTCTGAAACCAAAATTCCAGTGTTGGTTGTTGATAATGATAACGACGAAATTTCAAAAGCGATTCATTCCCAATTACAAGAAACCGGAAGTTTAGAGATTATCAATCAAATAGATAATCGAACGGTTACTGAAGAGATGGCTAAAAATGCTGTCTTCAAAGGTAAATATCAATTTGCAATTGTGATTCCTAAAGATTTATCTAAAGATTTAAATAAAAAAGTAAGTCAGAATGTGGACCAGATTTTGGGTGAATTTGGTTTAGAAACTGACTCAACTCAAACGGTTATTGAAGATATTCCTTCAAAGGAAATCAAATTGTATTTTGACCCAGCAACGCAAGCTACATTTAAAAATGGAATTATTAATGCCATTGATAAAATGGTTGCCCAAATTGAAACCAAAGCGATTTACTCGACTTTTGAAGATCAAATGGGTTCGGAAATTTCTTTAAATTCAAACGATAAATTTATCAGTTTCAAAGAAATTGTTCCAAATCTAGAAAACGATGCTGTTCCAAATTCGGTGCAACACAATGTTCCCGCTTGGACCTTGTTTGCTATATTTTTTATTATTGTTCCACTTTCGATTAATTTAGTAAAAGAAAAAAATCAAGGAACTTACGTACGATTAATTACCAATCCAACGCCAAATATTCTTTTGATTTTAGGAAAAACAGCAACCTATTTAATCATTTGTTTGATTCAGTTTTATTTGATTTTAGCAGTTGCATTGTTTTTATTTCCTCAAATGGGATTGCCACAAATCAATGTCGATGGAAAGTTAATCAACTTATCTTTTTTAACTTTATTTGCTGGTTTAGCAGCAATTGGATTAGGAATTTTATTAGGAACTATTGCCAAAACTCAAGAACAAGCCGCGCCATTTGGTTCAACCTTCGTTGTTATTTTAGCAGCTTTAGGTGGCGTTTGGATTCCTGTTTTTGCAATGCCAACCGTAATGCAATTTATATCAAAAATTTCTCCAATGAACTGGGCTTTGAATGGTTATTACGACATAATGTTGAGAAATGGTGGAATAAAAGATATTTTTCCCGAAATCTTATCCTTATTTTTGTTTTTTAGTTTAATGCTTGCAATTGCACTGATTTATGATAAGAAGAAAAGATTTGTATAAAGAAGATTCGAAACTTACAGTTACCAAACATTTTGATGTTCGTTTTAGCGAAGTTGATTCGTTAGGAATTGTATGGCACGGAAATTATATCATTTATTTTGAAGATGGTCGTGAAGCTTTCGGTCAAAAACACGGTATTTCCTATCTCGATGTGCAAGCAAACGGTTTCACAACGCCAATTGTAAAATCGGTATGTGAACATAAATTGCCATTAAAATATGGTGAATCAGCTCGGATTGAAACTACGTTTGTCGATTCTCCAGCAGCAAAGATCATTTTTAGATTTCGAATTTATAATTCAAATAATCAGTTGGTTTGTTTTGGCGAATCAACTCAAGTTTTTTTAGATAAGGATGGAAATTTAGTTTTAAATCTACCTTCCTTTTTTGAAGAATGGAAACAAAAAGTAGGTTTATTGTAAGATGAAAAATGTATTTATAAAACAAACAAATTGTATCACACCTTTAGGTTTTGATGTTGCATCGAATTGGAATGCGATTCAAAATCTACAAACTGGTATTTCTTTACACGAGCAATTTGGTGCTTTTTCGAATATTTATGCTTCTTGCATTCCAAATTCAAAAATCAAAGAAAACTTCCAACAGATTGAAAAAAGTGTTGATGATTTCAGTCGTATTGAACAATTGTTGATTTCTGTAATGAAACCGATAATTGATTCAAACGGAATTCAACCAAAAACAGCTTTGATTCTTTCTACAACCAAAGGAAATATTTCGGCTTTAGAAAATAACGATTTACAAAGTGCTTTTTTAAGTCAATTAGCTAAAAAAATCGCGAATTATTTTCAGTTTCAAACTGAACCAATTATCGTTTCAAACGCTTGTGTTTCTGGTGTTATGGCACTTTCTGTTACCAAGCGAATGTTACAAATGCAAGTTTTTGAAAATGCTTATGTGGTTGCTGTCGATGAAGTTACTGAATTTGTAGTTTCTGGATTTAATTCGTTTCAAGCAATGAGTGACGAACCTTGCAAACCATACGATGCTTCTCGAAAAGGAGTAAATTTAGGTGAAGCTGCTGCTGCTGTATTTGTTGATACAAAACCTGAGAATGCTTTAGTGGAAATTATTGGAGATGCAAACATCAACGATGCCAATCATATTTCTGGTCCATCAAGAACAGGAGAAGGTTTGTTTTTAAGTATTCAATCTGCTTTAAAAGAAGCAAATATCACAACAGATAAAATCGATGCGATTTCCTTACACGGAACAGCAACATTATATAACGATGAAATGGAAGCAATTGCCTTGAATCGTTTGCAAATGCAACAAATTCCTGCTCAGAGTATGAAAGGATATTTTGGACATACTTTAGGAACTTCGGGCTTATTAGAAACGGTTTTATTGATTGAAAGTATGCAAAAAAACACATTAATTGTTTCTAAAGGTTTTGTAAATTTAGGTGTTTCACAACCGATTCAAATTACAACCGAAATTGCGAAAAAAGATATTAAATATGCTTTAAAAACAGCTTCTGGTTTCGGAGGATGTAATTCGGCAATTGTTTTAAAAAAATAAAATAAGGTGAAAGAAAGTTATTATATATCAAATTCTTGTGTGATTAAAAATCAAAAGGTTTTTAAAAATGAAACCTTAGTTTTTGAATCTAATGAAGCCGATTTCAATGCATTTGCAAAAGCTACATATAAAAATTTACAATTAGAATATCCGAAGTTTTTTAAGATGGATGGATTGAGTAAATTAGCTTTTTTAGCTTCCGAGTTTTTGCTTTTAAATAAAAATGAAGCAGATAACATTGCATTGCTATTTGCGAATAAAAGTGCTAGTTTAGATACCGATTTAAAACATCAAGAAAGTATTCAAGATAAAGACAACTTCTTCCCTAGCCCAGCAATTTTTGTTTACACATTGGCAAATATTTGCATTGGTGAAGTAAGTATTAGACATCAACTAAAAAGCGAAAGTGCCTTTTTTTGTTCAGAAAATTATCAATCAGAATTTATGTTGAACTATGCAAATTATCTATTACAAAATCAAAAAGCAGATAAAGTGTTATGCGGTTGGGCTGAATTTTTGAATGATGATTACCAAGCTGTCTTTTATTTAGTTGAAAAGCAAGGAACAAAAGAACATACAATTAACGAAATAGAAAATTTATTTAAATAAAATGGAAAATTTAAAAGAAGAATTAAAAGGAAAAATTATTGAAGTTTTAAACTTAGAAGATATTAACATCGAAGATATCAAAGATACAGACCCGTTATTTGGTGATGGTTTAGGATTAGATTCAATCGATGCTTTAGAACTAATTGTTTTGATGGATAAACAATACGGAATTAAATTAAGTGACCCTAAAGAAGGAAAAACTATTTTCCAAAACATTGAAACAATGGCGAAATACATTGCTGAAAATCGTACAAAATAAAAGATGAGTAAAAAAGTTGCTATAACAGGAATGGGAATTATTTCTTCAATTGGAAATTCGGTTGAAGAAAATTTCAATGCTTTGATTCAAAAACAAATCGGAATTTCTAGATTAGAAAATTTCGCTTCAAAACACGTTGATGAAATTAAAGTTGGAGAAATCAAATTAACTAATGATCAATTGATTGAGCAACTTCAATTACCTGAAAATAATACATTTACAAGAACGGCTTTGTTAGGTGCTTTTGCTGCTAAACAAGCTGTTCTAAATGCTGGAATTACAGATATTAATGCTTTTAAAACTGGATTGATTTCTTCAACAAGTGTTGGTGGAATGGATTTTACAGAAAAGCATTTTTATGAATATTTGACGGACGATTCTTTATCTAAATATATCAACAGTCACGATGCAGGCGATTCTTCAAATAAAATTGCCGATTATATTGGATTAAAAGGTTTTGTTTCAACAATTAGTACAGCTTGTTCATCTGCTGCAAATGCGGTGATGTTAGGTGCTCGTTTGATTAATTCAGGAAAATTGGATCGCGTTATTGTTGGTGGTACGGATGCATTATCAAAATTTACCATTAACGGTTTCAAAACCTTAATGATTTTATCAGATACGTACAATCAACCTTTTGATGATAACAGAAAAGGTTTGAATTTAGGTGAAGCTGCAGCTTTTTTGGTTTTAGAATCGGAAGAAATGGTTCAGCAATCAAATAAAAAAGTTTTGGCTTATGTATCTGGTTTTGGAAATGCAAACGATGCTTTTCATCAAACGGCTTCATCAGAAAATGGTGAAGGTGCTTTTTTAGCTATGCAAAAGGCTTTTAAAACTTCTGGTTTAGAACCTAAGGATATCGATTATATCAACGTTCACGGTACAGCAACACCGAATAACGATTTATCTGAAGGTAGAGCCATTGCTCGTTTGTTTGAAAATAAAGTTCCGGATTTTAGTTCAACCAAACCTTATACCGGACATACATTGGCTGCTGCGGCTGCAATTGAAGCGGTTTTTAGCGTACTTGCAATTCAAAATAACATCATTTATCCAAACTTAAATTTTGAAACGCCAATGCAAGAATTTGATTTGATTCCGAATATCGAAGTGAAATCAAAAGAAATAAATCACGTTTTATCGAATTCATTCGGATTTGGTGGAAATTGTTCTACTTTAATTTTTTCTAAAAACTAATGAAAGCAGTTTATATAAACGGAATCGGTTCGGTTTCCATTCAAGACCAAGATATTTTTGATTTTAATTTTGAACTTATTTCAGATTTATCCGATGTAAATTACGCCAAACATCCTTCGTATAAGGAAATGATACCAGCTGCGATGATTCGTAGAATGGCACAAGGTGTAAAAATGGGAATTTACGCTTCTCAGAATGCTTTAAATGAAGCCGAAATTGAAATTCCAGATGCTATTATTACCGGAACTGGAATGGGATGTTTACAAGATTCTGAAAAATTTCTTCGTGCCATTATCGATAATGAAGAAGAGTTTCTTACTCCAACATCTTTTATTCAATCCACGCATAATACCGTTGGTTCTCAAATTGCTTTGAGATTAGGATGTAAAGGTTATAATTTTACTTATGTAAATGGTGCGAATTCTTTTGAAAATGCTTTAAACGATGCCAAACTTCAAATAGAAAACGATGAAGAAAATACCATTTTGGTAGGCGGAATTGATGAAATTTCGGATTATACTTTAAAATTGCTTAAGAAAATTGATGTTATCAAAAATGAAAATTCTTCAATCGATTTCAAGAATCCAACTTCAATTGGAGTTCCGTTTGGAGAAGGAGCTAATTTTCTAGCGATATCATCAGAAAAAAAATCAAATTCATATGCAGAAATCTGTGATGTTTTTGTTCAAAATAAAATCGAAATATCAGATTTAAAACAAACGGTTTCCACTTTTTTAGAAGCAAATAAGATAGATTTATCACAAATTGATGTTTTGGTTGTTGGACGAAATGCCGATTCTAATTTCAATGAATATTATACTGAAATGGAAACTTTGTTTGAAGATAAAACCCAAATTTATTACAAGCATTTAAGTGCTGAGTTTGATACTGCTTCAGCTTTTGGAGTTTTATTAGCTGCAACTATTTTAAAGAAACAAGAAATTCCAAACGAATTACTTTGGAATGATAAATCAATGTCACAAGCAAATTACGTTTTGTGCTATAATCAATATCGAGGAAAAGACCATAGTTTGGTTTTACTTCGAAATTGCTAATACTATTTTTTGAATATTGAGAAGCACTATTAAGATAAACGAATGAGTTTATTTTAATAGTGTTTTTTTTTGAATTAAAATGTTATATTTATCGAAATTAATTAACTCAAGTAAAGGTTATGAAAAAGATTTTAATAGCAATTGCGTTTTTTGCATTTACTCAATCAAAAGCTCAAGTTACTTTTAGTCCTGGATTAAAAGCGGGTTATTCTGCTTCAAATATCACAAATTTAGGTACAGATTATCGCAATGATTTTTACATCGGTGGTTTTGGATTATTAAAGCTAACTGAATTTTATAATATGCAATTTGAAGTGATGTATCTACGTCAAGGCGCAATGAATTATAAATGGACAGATGTACAATATGGAAATGTAAATACGCAAACTTTCAAAAAAACAGATATCAAACTGAATTATATTTCATTAAACTTTATAAATAAATTCAATGTTAAAAAGTTTAATTTTCATGCTGGACCAGGATTAGATATTAAAGTTTCTGAAGATCCATACAACTACAACGAAGTAATGATTGGAGGAAATTCTAGTTTTCCTTATGAAAGTAATAGTCCTGTAGATTTAACAATTAATTTAGGAGTTGGTTATCAGATTACACCAAATTTAGGTTTTGATGCTCGTATGAGAATGGGAATTATCGAACCAATTTATACAAGTGGATATTATTTCTTTAATGGAAATTCATTAAACAAATCCTTTTTAATAGGTTTAAATTATACGTTTAACAATTAAAACTTTCTATTTTGAAAGTTTTTTTTCGTTTAATTAATAACTTGTATCTTTACCGCTTAGAAAAAACATTATGTTATTAAACCATTTTTACAACGTTGAAGAATTAGTACAAATCGATAATTTGAATCACAAAATTTCTGTTCGATTAAATGCTTCTCACGATATTTTTAAAGGCCATTTCCCTGGAAATCCAATTACGCCAGGCGTTTGTATGATTCAAATGATTAAAGAAATTACAGAATCAATTGTGTCTAAAAAGCTTTTTATGTATCAATGTTCAAACGTAAAGTTTATGGCTTTAATTAATCCTGAAGTAAATCCAGAATTGATTTTGAATCTTGAAATTTCAGAATCAACTACAAACGAATTTAAAGTAAAAAATGCAACTATGTTTGATGAAACTGTGGCATTAAAATTGGTTTGTAATTTTAAAACTATTTAAAATGAAAACGTTATTTTTTTTATTTATTTCTATTTTCGCTTTTCAGAATGTTACACTTTCAGAAGCTAGAAAAGCGTATGCAACAGCAAATGCCAACAAACAAAATGCTTTAAATTTCTATAATGAACTAAAAAATTATTCTGGAAATAACCAAACTATTTTGGCTTATAAAGGTGCTGCACTTGCTCTACAATCCAAATATGTTGGTACGAAAGAATCAAAACGAGAAAATTTCACTAAAGGTGTTGGATTAATTGAAAATGCAATTAAACAAGAACCTAATAATTTAGAATTACGAATCATTCGATTGAGTATTCAAGAAAATACGCCTAAAATGATGAAGTATAAAAGGAATTTAACCGAAGATAAAAATTTGATTCTAAAAGCATATAATTCTCAAAATTCAGACATCAAACAGTTGATAAAATCGTATTCAAAATCTTCAAAATCCTTTACAGATATTGAAAAGAATCAATTGAAATAATTGATAACTTTGAATCTTAAATAAGTTTACTTTAAACGCCGTAATTTAAACGGTGTTTTTTTTTAAAACGAGGTGAATTTTTGAAAATAATTCCCATAAAAATTTTTAATAAGCAATTAAAAACAACATAATGATTCCAAAAATAGAAACAAGTTCTGTAGCCGAAATTAAAGCATTTCAAGAAGATAAGCTTCAAGAATTGTTGGTTTATTTACAGAATCATTCGCCATATTATCGTGAATTGTTCTTGAAAAATCAGATTGAAATCAATCAAATCAAAACTTTAGAACAACTTCAAAATTTACCAATCACTACCAAGACCGATATTCAGTTAAATAACGATTCGTTTTTTTGCGTTCCGATGAACGAAATTATCGATTATGCTACTACTTCTGGAACTTTAGGTGACCCAGTTACTTTTGGATTAACCGATAACGATTTAGAACGTTTGGCTTATAACGAAATGATTTCTTTTCAATGTGCGGGTATTCAAAAAGGAGATTTGGTTCAATTAATGACCACGATGGATCGTCGTTTTATGGCAGGTTTGGCTTATTTTCTAGGTCTTAGAAAATTAGGAGCCGGTGTAATCCGTGTTGGTGCAGGAATTCCTCAATTACAATGGGATTCAATTCTAAAATACAAGCCAAAATATTTAATTGGAGTTCCTTCTTTTTTATTGAAATTAATCGAATACGCAGAACAGAATCAAATTGATTATCAAAATTCAAGTATCAAAGGTGTAATTTGTATCGGTGAAGCTTTACGTACTTCTGATTTACAACCTTCTATTCTAGCCGAACGCATCACCAAAAAATGGAATATAAAATTATTTTCAACGTATGCTTCAACAGAAATGAGCGCGGCTTTTACCGAATGTGAATATCAAGTTGGCGGTCATTTTCATCCAGAATTAATCATCACTGAAGTTCTTGATGAGAATAATCAACCGGTTGCAGATGGTGAAGTTGGAGAACTAACTATTACCAATTTAGGAATTGAAGCGATACCATTATTGCGTTTCAAAACAGGTGATATGGTTCGTAAACACACAGATATTTGTAAATGTGGACGCAATACATATCGAATTGGACCGGTCGAAGGTCGCAAGCAACAAATGATAAAATACAAAGGAACAACACTTTATCCGCCCGCAATGCAAGATGCATTATCTCATTTTGAAGAAATTAAAATGCATTTGATTGAGATCGCTACCAACGACATTGGAACGGACGAAATTAATATTCGAATTTTTTCTGAAGACGAATCTCCTGAATTTCTATCAAAAATAAAAGATTATTTCAGAGCAAAATTGCGTGTGACACCAAATATTGTCTTTGATGATCCAAAAGAATTACAAAAAATCATATTCAATCCATTAAGTAGAAAAACCATTACTTTTATCGACAAAAGATAATTTTGAAATTATTGATAATCGTATATTTGTAAAAAATTAAAAGCAAATGTCTAAGCAAGTTAGAGTGCGTTTTGCACCAAGTCCAACAGGACCTTTACATATTGGCGGAGTAAGAACTGCCCTTTTTAATTATTTATTCGCTAAGAAAAATAACGGAACATTTTATATTCGAATTGAAGATACGGATCAAACGCGTTTTGTTCCAGGAGCTGAAGAATATATTTTTGAAGCTTTGAAATGGTTGGGAATTGAACCAGATGAAACCATCGGAAAGAACGAAAAATTTGGACCATATCGTCAAAGTGATCGTAAACATTTATATAAAGAATATGCTTTAGAATTGATTCATAACGGTTCTGCTTATTATGCTTTCGATACTTCTGAAGAATTAGATGCGTTGAGAAAACAAGCTGAATCTGATGGAAAAACATTTATTTATAATCATACGATTCGTGAGGAATTAACAACATCGTTGAATATGACGCACGAAGAATTAGAAGCACGTTTGTTTAATAATGATCCGTATGTAATTCGTTTTAAAACACCAATTGATGAAGTTTTAGTGGTTAATGATTTGGTTCGTGGAGAAGTAAAATTCAATACTTCATTGTTAGATGATAAAGTTTTATTCAAGTCAGATGGAATGCCAACATACCATTTAGCTAATATTGTTGATGATCATTTACAGGAAACTTCGCACGTAATCCGTGGTGAAGAATGGTTGCCTTCTCTTCCACTTCATTTTATGTTATATCGTGCTTTTGGATGGGAATCTCCTGAATTTGCGCATTTACCATTGATTTTAAAACCAGTAGGAAATGGTAAATTATCTAAACGTGACGGTGATAAATTAGGTTTCCCTGTTTTTCCATTAGAATGGACTTCAGAAACGGGTGAAACTTCTTCAGGTTACAGAGAAAAAGGGTATTTCCCAGAAGCTGTTGTTAACTTCTTAGCTTTATTAGGTTGGAATGACGGAACCGATAAAGAAATTTATACGATGGAAGAATTAACGCAAAGTTTTGATATCAGTCGTGTTAATAAATCAGGAGCTAAATTTGATCCAGAAAAGAACAAATGGTTTAATCACCAATGGTTGGTTACAAAATCGGATATCGAATTAGCTAATTCGTTTTTACCAATTTTAGAATCAAAAGGAATTTCTACAAACATTGATTATGTAGAAAAAGTGGTTTCTTTGGTTAAAGATCGTGCTAATTTTGTGACTGAATTATATGATTTGTCTGATTTCTTTTTTGTTGCACCAACAGAATTTGATTCAAAAGCTTTAAAAAATTGGAAAGAAGACACAAATGATTTGTTAGATAAAGTTGCTGTAATTTTAAATTCAATCGAAAATTTCGAAGCTAAAAATATCGAAGAAATCGTTAAAAATTGGATTTCAGAAAATGATTTACCAATGGGAAAAATCATGCAACCATTGAGAATTTCGATTGTAGGTGCAATGAAAGGACCAGACTTATTCGAAATAATTTCTATGTTAGGAAAAGCAGAAGTTTTAGAAAGAATTTCTAATACTTATAAGATATAATTAAAATTTAACGTAAAAAAATAAAAAATTGTTTTGATTTGTGTTTTTAAATTTTATATATTTGAGAACTTTAAATAAGCAAATGCCCTTGATTATTTTAAAGGATTTGATATTTTTTTCATATCAACAAACAACAATTTTTTTTTTTCTAAATTTTCTAAAATCCCATCTCTTTGGGATTTTTTTTATATACTTGTACCAATCAAATTTACATTTATTATGAAAAAGAATATTTTATTGCTTGCCTTTTGTTCAATTTTTGCTTTAGTTTCATGTTCATCAGATGATTCATCAACTTCATCAGAAGTAACACCTACTCCAACTACCGTTGATTGGATTCCAGGTCAGATTAGTTTAATGAGTGGTTCGACAGCTTTGTTTACAGAATCTTATCCACACGCAGAAGGATGCGATAAAGATTATATTCGACTTGAAAATAATACATCTGCAACTTTATTTGAACATGAACCTGGAACTTGTGCTATTACGGAAACGGATCAACCTTGGAATCGTAATGGAAATCAAATTTCATTAGTTATTTTTGACATGCCTGTTGCTGGGACAATTATATCTGAAACAGCTACTCAGTTAACAGTTGAGAGTGATGTAAGTCAATATTCAGCAATGATTTCGCTTTTATATCCAGAAATTGCAGATTATCTAGATCTAATTCAAGGAGCGAAAGTGCGATTAGTTCTTGATAAAAAATAAAAAACACAGACTCTTAACATATTATGCTTAAGAGTTTTTTTTATTTCTTTTTTTATTGTATTTTCATCATTAATTTTAAAATAAAAAATGCTATGATTCCTTATTATGTAATAATTGCGATTTTTATAATCCTGTTTTTAAGTGCCTTTTTTACAGTTAAGCAACAAAGTGCTGTTATTGTAGAACGTTTTGGAAAATATAATTCCATTCGTCAATCTGGTTTACAATTAAAAATTCCGATTATAGATCGTATTGCTGGTCGAGTTAATTTACGTATCCAACAATTAGATGTCATTATCGAAACTAAAACTAAAGATAATGTTTTCGTAAAACTAAAAGTTTCTGTTCAATTTAAAGTAGTTCAAGATCGTGTTTACGAGGCTTTCTATAAATTAGAATATCCACATGATCAGATAACTTCTTACGTTTTTGATGTTGTTCGTGCCGAAGTTCCTAAATTAAAATTAGATGATGTTTTTGAACGTAAAGATGACGTTGCGGTTGCAGTGAAACGTGAATTGAATGAAGCGATGATTGCTTACGGATATGATATCATCAATACTTTGATTACTGATATTGATCCAGATATTCAAGTGAAAAACGCAATGAACCGAATCAATGCTGCAGATCGTGAAAAAACGGCTGCTGAATACGAAGCTGAAGCAAGTAGAATTAGAATTGTTGCAAAAGCAAAAGCAGAAGCAGAATCTAAACGTTTACAAGGTCAAGGTATTGCAGATCAACGTAGAGAAATTGCTCGTGGATTAGTAGAAAGTGTTGATGTTTTAAATAGAGTTGGAATCAATTCTCAAGAAGCATCTGCTTTGATTGTTGTAACTCAACATTATGATACACTACAAGCAATTGGTGCAGAAAACAATTCCAATTTAATTTTATTACCAAATTCGCCTCAAGCTGGTAGCGACATGTTAAATAATATGGTTGCTTCATTTACAGCGAGTAATCAGGTTGGAGAGGCAATGAAAAGCGCTGGTTCAGCTAAGCGAAAAGATAGTAGAATTGATGATTTCGAAAAACCTTCTCAAGATACTTATTCAGATGATATTTAATTTAAAACAAAAATCCACCTTTTAAGGGTGGATTTTTGTTTTTGATATGTTATCTTTAAAGATTAGAATAAACTCTTTAAATTAAGTTTATTTTCTTTTAAAAAGCTTTCTAATTAAGAATTTTAAAACAGTTGTAAAAAGAAAAACTTTTAATTGCTTTGATTGACCTAAAGAACTACTAATTGTTGTACCTATCGTACCTAATCCCATTTTTATAAGATTTGGAGCGGTCAAACTTTTAGAAATTGATGAAGTTGATTGCATCAATCTATGAAAACTAATTTCACGTTCAATTTTTAAAATCTCTAAATGTCTGTTGATTTCTTCATACGAATTATATGATTGTTTCATAACTAAAATTTTAAAAATTAATTTTCATAAAAAATATTCGATAATTTTTTAATTACCGGAATGTCAATAAGTGCTTTTCTATTAAAATAGAAGATTAAGCATAATATTAAATAAATAGCTCCGATAATTAAAAAGCCTAAGGTATAACTTTTTAATAAAGCACCTAAAGCAAAAGCGCATGCAACTGAAATAAACAATAACGCAATTGAAAGAAAAAGAGCTAAAAGAAAAATCTTTAGTAATAAACTAAAGGCTTTTGAGCTTATTTTCAACCCTAAAAGTTGATAATATTCAACGTTTTGGTCAATAAAAGCTTTGGCATCTACTTTGATTTTCTCAAAGTCTTCTTTTAAATCTTTATTTAAATCCATTTCAATTATTTTGTGTTAATTGCTTTTGCTTCTTTTTTTAATTCAGCTAATTTTTTTTCTAAAACTTCAATTACGTTTTCTGTTTTATCACCAGCTTTTTCTACGTATGAATTGATTGTAGATTCTAAATCAACTTTTTTAGAATTCATTAATGATCTTACTTGATCTTTTAAATCATCAAATTTATGAGCAATTTCATCGCCTCCAGATTTGATTCCTCTTCCTAATCTTTTGCGAGTTTTAGAACCTTGATCTGGTGCTAATAAGATTCCTGCTACTGCTCCTACTGCAGCTCCAGCTAATATTGCTACGATTGTTCCACCTGTTCTTCCCATAATTTTTATATTTATAGTTTAATATTCACTAAAGTTAATAAAAAAAAGATTTTTTAGCAATTTTAAATTCTAAAAAATCTTTTTTAAATCTATTTGGTTTCTAATTTTGCCCAAGTATCTTTCAATCCTACGGTTTTATTAAAAACTAATTTGTTGTTTGTAGAATCTTTATCAACAGCAAAATAACCTAAACGTTGGAATTGGAACTTATCTCCGTCTTTAGCTGTTTCTAAGCTAGGTTCTAAATATCCTGTAATCACTTTTAAAGAATCAGGATTGATGAATTCTTTGAAATCAACTTCTTTATTACCATCTGGATTTTCGTTTGTAAATAAACGATCGTATAAACGAATTTCTGCAGGAATTGCATGAGGGATTGATACCCAATGAATGGTTCCTTTTACTTTTCGTTTAGAAGCTTCACTTCCACTACCCGATCTTGAATCTGGATCGTAAGTTACATGAATCTCTAAAATGTTTCCGTTTTCGTCTTTAACTACGCTTTCACCTTTGATGATATAGGCGTTTTTTAAACGAACTTCTTTTCCTAAAGTTAAACGGAAGTATTTACTGTTAGCTTCTTCTAAGAAATCATCTCTTTCGATGTATAATTCTCTAGAGAAAGGTACTTTTCTGTAAGTTACTTCTTCTGCTTCCGGATTATTTTCTGCATCTAACCATTCTTCTTGTCCTTCAGGATAATTTGTAATTACTAATTTAATCGGATCAAGAACTGCCATTACTCGATCCGTAATTTTATTTAAATCTTCACGAACGCAGAATTCTAATAACGAAACATCAATTAAATTATCGCGTTTAGCAATACCAATCGTGTCAGCAAAATTACGAATTGCAGCCGCTGTATAACCTCTTCTGCGCATTCCAGAAATGGTTGACATACGTGGGTCATCCCAACCATTTACATGTTTCTCTTGTACCAATTGTAATAATTTACGCTTAGAAACTACTGTGTGAGATAAATTTCTACGAGCAAATTCACGTTGTTTTGGACGAACTTTATTTTCATCATATACTTGATCTAAGAACCAATCGTATAATTCTCTGTGAGGCAAAAATTCTAACGTACAGAACGAATGTGAAATTTGTTCTACATAATCACTTTCTCCGTGTGCCCAATCGTACATTGGATAAATACACCATTTATCTCCTGTTCTGTGATGCGATGCATTAATAATTCGATACATAATCGGATCACGCATTAACATGTTTGTAGAAGCCATGTCAATTTTTGCACGTAAAATATGTTCACCTTCTTTGAATTCACCATTTTTCATTCTTTCGAATAAATCTAAGTTTTCTTCAACTGAACGGTTTCTGTATGGAGAATCTTCACCAGCTTGAGTTGGTGTTCCTTTTTGTTTTGCTATTTCTTCTGAAGATTGGCTATCCACGTAAGCTTTACCTTTTTTGATAAATTCTACCGCCCAATCATATAATTGTTGGAAATAATCAGAAGCATAAACTTCTTTATCCCATTTAAATCCTAACCATTCTACGTCTTTCTTAATCGCATCAACAAATTCTTGCTCTTCTTTTGCAGGATTTGTATCGTCGAAACGTAAGTTTACTGGCGCATCATAATCAATTCCTAAACCGAAGTTTAAACATATTGATGAAGCGTGACCAACGTGTAAATAGCCGTTTGGTTCTGGTGGAAAACGAAAACGTAATTTATCTTGTGACAAACCATTTTTAAGATCTTCTTCAATGATTTGTTCTATGAAATTCAATGATTTTTCTTTTGTTGACATATTCTTGAATTAAGACTACAAATTTACCAAATTTTGTTGATTTATTTGGTATTGATTTTTGCTAGTTTTGATTCAAATATACTAACTTTGAGTTTATAAATTATAGAAATGGGAATTATCAGATTAAAAAACATTCGTACGTTTTCGTATCACGGTTGTTTAGTTGAAGAAAGTAAAATTGGATCCGATTATCGAGTAGATTTAGAAATTAAAGCTGATTTAAGAAAATCTTCAGTTTCAGACGAACTTGCAGATACAGTTGATTATGTTCATTTGAACAAGATTGTTGTCGAAGAAATGGCAATTCGATCGAAGTTGCTAGAGCATGTGGCAAAACGCATTATTACTAGAGTTTTCCGTGAAATACCTGAAGTTTCAAGAATTGTTTTAGAAGTTTCAAAAATTAATCCTCCGATTGGTGGTGATGTTGAACAAGTTACGATTGTGATGGAAGAATACCGTGCATAATTTTACAAAAACGTTTTGATATTAAAAAAAATGTAGTAGATTTGCACTCGTAATACACAAGGCATCGTGGCCGAGAGGCTAGGCAGCGGTCTGCAAAACCGTCCACAGCGGTTCGAATCCGCTCGATGCCTCACAGTTAAAACCCCTAAGAAATTAGGGGTTTTTTTTATGGCTTTTGTCAATAAAAAAGTCTTAGTAAAAACTAAGACTTTCTAATGTATTGTATCTTTTTGTTTATTTTCTGTTGAAAGAATAGTATCATTTATAAATTTTGAATCGTTTGGAATGATTGATTTCGACATGATTGCAATTCCAAAAATTATCAATAAAATCGAACTGATTTTTTTAACTTTTAATATATTTTTTGGTGTTAGCTTACTTTGTAATTGTTTAGCTAAAAATATCTTGAAAATATCTGTTACCAAATAAGCTAGAATAACATAAGAAAAAAACAAAAACAATCTATCAGGAACCATATCCATCTCTGGTCCCATTGTAATGATTATTGCTAACCAGAAACCCAAAACCCCAATGTTTATAAAGTTTAATAAATAACCTTTAGCAAAAAGAGAAAAGTAATTATTTTTATAATTAGATGTTTCAATATGGATTTCTGCTTTGTTTAATTTTTTTAGTTTCACATAAGAAACAACTCCATAAGTTGCCATAATTCCACCTCCAAAAATAAATAATGCTGGGTCGTCTTTGATTTTACTAAGTAATTTAAAACTACTGTAATAAGCAATTAAAATAAATGTTATATCTGCAAGAATAACTCCTAAATCAAACGTTAATGCAGCTTTAATACCTTTGGTTATACTGGTTTCAATTAATATAAAAAAAACAGGTCCTATCATAAAACTCAAGAAAAAGCCTAATGATATTGCTGTGATAAAATCGTCCATAATTCTAGTTTAAAACAAATGCCAATATAAGAATTGGCATTTATATTAAGTCTTGCAAGTTACAAAAAAATTATTTCACACGGTTTATGTTTCCGCCTGCAGTCGTTTTTTCTACAACTGTTTTTGGGTTTCCGTAAATATTTACGCTTCCACCAGCTCTTGTTGTTGCATTAACTGTTTCAGTTGCTTTAACATCGATTTTTCCACCAGCATTTACCGTAGCATCAACAGTTATAAAATCAAGGTTTTTTGCATCAATAGCTCCTCCAGCATTTGCGATTAAAGTTCCTGTATCAGATTTACCTTCTAATTTCATCGTTGCTCCAGCAAACACTTTCGCTTCAATGTTTTTTGTTTTCATTTTAATATCAATTTGAGAACCTGAGTTTGCGTTCAATTTTAATTTAGTAGTTTCTAAATTTTTAGAACTAAAAACATAACTCCCAGATTCGGCCTCAATACTATTTAAATTCTTATAATATACTTTTACAGAAACTTTATAATCGCTATCTGAAACCAATTCTTTTAACGTGTTTTTAATAGCAAGTTTTCCATTTTTATTAACTAAAGTAATATTACTTTCATCTTTAGAATCCAAAACTACTTTACTTTCAGAACTTGGAATTAACTCAACTTTGATTCTGTTTGTTGTTCTAATTTCTGAAAAATCGCCCATGTCTTTCGTAACCTGAGCTTGTGAATTAAAAGCTATTAATCCAACAACTGTAAATAATAAATTTTTCATAATTAAGCTTTTCTAATAAAATTAAAATCTAATTGTTTTTTAACTAAATCGGCGTTTTTCACTTTTACAATTACTTCATCTCCAAGTTGTAAAACATCTTTAGTAGTTTCGCCAACCATTGCATATTGCTCTGGGTCAAAAACGTAGTAATCACCTTTTATTTCACGAATACGAACCATTCCTTCGCATTTGTTTTCTACGATTTCAACATAAATTCCCCATTCAGTTACACCAGAAATCACACCTAAAAATTCTTCATCTTTATGGTCTTGCATAAACTTCACTTGCATATATTTTACGCTATCACGTTCTGCACTTGATGCTAAACCTTCCATTTGTGAACAATGAACTGCTTTTTCTTCAATTTCATCTTCGTTAACAGAAGCCCCGTTGTCTAGATAATGTTGTAATAAACGGTGCGCAATAACATCTGGATATCTACGAATTGGCGATGTAAAATGCGAATAATAATCAAAAGCTAACCCGTAATGCCCGATATTTTCTGAAGAATAAACGGCTTTACTCATCGTACGAATCGCTAAGGTATCAACCATATTTTGTTCTTTTTTACCGTTCACATTAACCAATAATTCGTTTAACGATTTAGAAATAGTTTCTTTTGATTTGAAATTTAAACTATAACCAAAACGATTTATTACCGTTTGTAGATTGAATAATTTATCTGTATCTGGTTCGTCGTGAATACGATAAATGAATGTTTTCTTTTGTTTACCGATGAATTCAGAAACTTTACGGTTTGCCAAAAGCATAAATTCCTCAATCAAATGATTCGCATCTTTCGAAACTTTAAAATAAACACCTGTTGGCTCGTCTTGTTCATTTAAGTGAAACTTCACCTCTACTTTATCAAATGAAATCGCTCCGTTTGCCATTCGTTTCGAACGTAAAATTTTAGCTAAGTCATCCATTTTTAGAATAGCATCAACGATTGGTTTTTCAATGATTTGCTCCTCGCCTGTTATCGAAATTTCTGCTGGAATTGTATTTCCTTTTGTTTCGATAATTACCTGAGCTTCTTCATAAGCCATTCGTTTGTCAGAATATGTAACCGTTCTGCCAAACCATTTATTTACAATTTCAGCTTTGTTGTTTAATTCAAAAACAGCTGAGAATGTGTATTTTTCTTCATTTGGACGTAACGAACAAGCAAAATTAGAAAGCACTTCAGGTAACATCGGCACTACTCTATCAACTAAATAAACTGAAGTTGCACGTTGATAAGCTTCTGCATCTAAAACAGTTCCTTCTTGAACGTAATGCGAAACATCGGCAATATGAATTCCAATTTCGTAGTTTCCATTTTCTAATTGCTGAAACGATAAAGCATCATCAAAATCTTTTGCATCACGTGGGTCAATTGTAAAAGTTAAGACATCACGCATATCTCTACGTTTGGCAATTTCTTCTTCGGTAATCGAAGTGTCTAAATGCTGTGCGTAGGTTTCAACATCAATTGGGAAATCACTTGGTAATCCGTATTCAGCTAAAATAGCGTGAATTTCAGTGTTATGTTCGCCTTGTTTTCCTAAAACTTTAATGATTTTTCCATACGGATTGTTTGCTTTTTCAGGCCAATCGGTCATTTCAACTAAAACTACATCACCGTCTTCTGCCCCATTAAATTTTTCTTTCGAAATAAAGAAATCTGCATACATTTTTGGATTTGCGTTAACCACAAAACCAAAAGTTTTATTGACTTGTAAAACACCGACAAATTCAGTTTTATGACGTTGAATGATTTCAACAACTTCAGCTTCAGGTTTTTTACCTTTTCGCTTGTTGAAAATATATGCCTTAACGGTGTCTTTGTCTAATGCTTTGTTTAGATTATTTGTTGGAATAAAAACATCTTCTTCTAAATCTGGTGAAACCAAATAAGCTGTTTTTCTAGAAGTCATATCAATTTTTCCTTCGATATAATCAGTTGTTACAACAATTTGGAACTTTCCACGTTCGATTTCTTCAACCTTTTCCTTAGAAGTTAAATACTTTAATTCTTTGATGATTTCGTTTCTACTTTTGGTATCATCAACCTCAAAAGCAGCTGCAATTTGTTTATAGTTATAAGCTTTGCTTGGATTTTTAGATAGTAATTTCAGAATCTTTCCTGAAAAATCTTTATCCTTTTTGCCTAATTTTTTTATTTGTTTTGTCATTTTTTCTGTTAATCAATGAATCTCAATACGGAATTAAAAGTGACATTCATTTTTCTATTATTTTTTAAAATTACGAAAATAAAGTTGAAATCTCGTTTTTATCAAGTTAACCTTATTTTAAAATTATCGGAATGTTTGTATCATAAACCATTCCAATGTATGTTTTTCTAAAATTGAATTTGAATCTATTTTTTAAAAACTACATATTTTTTTAGTTATATTTTTGTGAAATTTTCAGTGTTAATTCCGTTGTCTTGCTAATTGTTTTTTGTAATTTGACATATAATAAAAAACAATTAGTTATGAATACAATCTCTTATGTAAACGGAATTTCCGAAATTTCTTTGTTAGGTGAAACAATCGGACAAAATTTAAAGAAAATTGTAGAACAGTTTCCTACAGCCGATGCATTAGTTAGTGTTCATCAGAATTATAAAGCAGATTATCAAACTTTTTATAACCATACCACAAAAGTAGCGAAAAGTTTAATTGCAGCTGGTATTTTAAAAGGTGATAGAGTAGGGATTTGGGCTCCGAATTGTTTTGAATGGACTTTATTACAATTTGCAACAGCACGAATTGGAGTTATTTTAGTAAATGTAAATCCGGCATATCGTCCGCACGAAGTTCAATTTGCAATCAATCAATCTGGAATTTCATTAATGGTTTCTGCAGTAACACATAAAACAAGTAATTATAAAGAAATGCTTTCTTGCGTTATCGAAGAATGCCCAACTTTAACTGAAGTTGTTTATCTTAATGAACAATGGGATGGATTTCTACAATCTGCAGAAACTATTTCTGATGAAGAATTAGAATCTTTCGAAAAAGCAGTTCAATTCGATGATCCTGTGAATATTCAATATACATCTGGTACAACCGGATTTCCCAAAGGAGTTACTTTATCACATCATAACATATTAAACAATGGATTTTTTATTGGTGAACGTTTGAATTACAATACAAAAGATCGCGTTTGTATTCCCGTTCCGTTTTATCATTGCTTTGGAATGGTAATCGGAAATTTAGCTTGCGTAACGCACGGTTCTTGTATGGTAATTCCTAATGAAGGTTTTGATGCTACCAAAACTTTAGAAGCCGTTCAAGCAGAAAAATGTACTTCGTTATACGGAGTTCCAACGATGTTTATTTCTATGTTAGGCGTTCCGAATTTTAAATCATTTGATTTGAGTTCATTGCGAACAGGAGTAATGGCTGGTTCGCCTTGTCCGGTAGAAGTAATGAAACGTGTACAAGCCGAAATGAATATGCACGAAATTAGTATTTGCTACGGAATGACTGAAACGTCACCGGTTTCTACACAAACTAAAATCGGAGTTCCTCTAGAAAAACAAGTTTCGACCGTTGGTACAGTTATGGATCATTTAGAAATCAAAATTATTGATTCCGAAACTGGTAAAATAGTTCCTCGCGGCGAATCGGGTGAATTGTGCACACGCGGCTATTCTGTGATGTTAAAATATTGGAACGATCCAATTAAAACGGCCGAGGTTTTAGACGAAGGGCGTTGGATGCACACCGGCGATTTAGCTTCTATGGACGAAGAAGGTTATATAACCATTACTGGTAGAATTAAAGATTTAATCATTCGTGGCGGTGAGAATATTTCGCCAAAATGGATTGAAGATTTCTTGTACACACATTCCAAAATTGTCGATGTTCAGGTAATCGGAGTGCCAAGTGAAAAATACGGAGAAGAGGTGATGGCTTGGGTAAAATTACATCCAGGAATTGAAGCAACAGGTGAGGAGCTACGTGCTTATTGCGATCAAAAAATTGCACATTACCGTATTCCTAAATATTGGAAGTTTGTCAATGAATTTCCAATGACCATTTCCGGTAAAATAAGAAAAGGGGAGATGCGTGAAATTTCAATAAAAGAACTTGGTTTATAGTTTTTTAGGAGCTATTTCCAGCTTTTCGCTATATCTTTTGCTTTTTACTAAAAGCAAAAGGATGCCGCTTCAATCTGGGCTAAAATAAAGTGTAACCTGATTGAATTAAAATTTTCAGAGGCCAACTCCGACAGAGTTTAAAAAAGTTTGTTTTATTTCTTTCGCATCGAGATGTATTGCCGTACATACGTGAAATGAAACTGAGCTTGCGACTGAACGAAGATAATCAAGTTTAGGATGATACGTTTCAATTCAATATAGATTTTGACTTTCTAACTTTAGACTTTAAGACTATCCAACTTTTCATTATCTTTGTAACAACAACACAACACATAAAAAAATGAAAATTGCCATCGGAAACGACCACGCAGGTCCAGAGTACAAAAAAGCACTTGTAGCCATGTTAGAAGCTAAAGGAATTGAAGTTATCAACTACGGAACAGATACGTTTGATTCTGTTGATTATCCAGATTTTGGACATAAAGTAGCTCAAGATGTTGAAGATAAAAAAGTAGATTTCGGAATCGTAATTTGTGGTTCAGGTAACGGAATTGCTATGTCTGCAAACAAGCATCAAGGCGTACGTTGTGCACTTTGTTGGACTAAAGAAATCGCTGTTTTAGCTCGCCAACATAACGATGCAAATGTAATTTCTATTCCAGCTCGTTTTACTGCCATTCCGCAAGTAGTAGAAATGGTTGAAGTATTTCTTGCAACGGATTTCGAAGGCGGACGACACGCAAATAGAGTAGGGAAGATTGCTTGTTCTTAATGCGTTCTTTAACTCAAATATTATTTCTTATTTTTTCTATTTCTGTTAATGCTCAGTCAATTTCAGAATATGAGAAACAACTAAATATTGAACCAATTTCAAATAATGCTAAAGAAATTAGAGTTTATAAAAAATACGCTATTTCAACAGGATTAGAATTGTTTATATTTTATTTTGATGATTCTTCTAATAAATACAAGGCTGAATATTATTACGTAACAGTTGATAAAAAAAATAATAAACTTGTAAAGAAGTTAGATTTAGAATCTATTTATAACATGGAGTTCAATGCTTTAAATTTATTTTTATCTCATGCGAAATATCTTCCATCTGAACAAAAAATCTGGTATAAATTTATTCCGAAACCTGATATTTTTATTGAAGATGGATATATCTATCATATAATAGGAAAGCCAATGTCAATTATAGATGGGATAAGTTATTCTATTCAAATTCAAGATAATGATAGTTATAACGAAGTTGAATATTCTAATCCAGAAAGTTATTTAAAGAATTATCCAGAAATTGATGAACTTCAAACAATTAATGAGTTTTTAGATTTTATTAAATCAAGTTTTGGAATTTATAAAAATTAAACCGATTCAGAAATGAGTCGGTTTTATTTTTATAAACCTCTTGACTTTGTTAGCTTTGTCACAAATGTCGGGTAAATGTCGGCTTTCTGACGTAAGCTTTTTCTCGTTATGAAATTAGTTTTGCTAAACAAAATTTAATCTATCAATTATGGAAACCATTGGAATTAAAATTTCTCAAATTAGAAAGCAAAAAGCTTTATCTCAAGAGCAATTAGCAGAACTTTCTAAAGTGAATGTAAGAACCATTCAACGTATCGAAAACAACGAAACTACACCTCGTGGAGCAACTCTTAAATTATTATGCGACGCTTTAGAAATAACACCAGATGAGATTGTGAATTTTGACAAAATACAAGATAATTCATTTATCGTTTGGTTGCATTTATCTGTATTATTAGGTTATGTTTTACCTTTAGGAAATATTATTGTTCCACTTATTTTGTGGATTAATAATCGAAATAAAATTGATTGTGTTGATTCTCAAGGGAAAAATATAATTAATTTTCAAATTATATTTTCCATAATCCTTTTTGTAATAATCCTTTTTAGTATTTCTACTATTTTAATTTTTTCAAAAGCAACTGATATTTTGTTTTATTATCAGTTTGGATTTTTACTAACAATGCTTTTACCCATATTAAATTTTATTTACCCTATTATAAATGCAATTCGAATTTCTAAAGGAACGATTAGGAATTTTTATCCTACAATTATTCGTTTTATTAAATAAATATAAAACCGATTCAGAAATGAGTCGGTTTTTTATGATTGATTATTAAAAAAAGCTATTTCTAATTGGTCAAATTCTAAATGATTGAAATAAGTTGTTTTATTATTTTTAAGCATATATATTCCTTTACAGTTTTTATATAAAACATCGATAATGTGAGAAGAAATTATAATTATTGAGGTTTTTGATTTTTCTTTTAAATAATTCAATAGAATATAATTTGCTTCGATATCTAAACCATTGAAAGGTTCGTCTAGAAAATAGACTAAAAAATCTTTTTGAAATAGCGCATTCAAATACGTTTTTTTCTTCATTCCTGTAGAAAATTGCTTGATAAGTTTATCTTTTGGTAAGTCAAATAAATAATCTTTTGAAGGTTCAAGCATAAATAATTTTGCGTAGAACTTATTGAATTCTTCAGTAGTTAATTCATCGTATAAAATAGGTTCTGCAGGGCAAAATGCTGTATTAATTAAACTAACTTTTTCTTTTCCTAAATAAGATTTCCCTTCATATTTTTCTAAACCTAAAGCACATTTGAATAATGTTGTTTTACCTTGACCGTTTTTACCAATCAATCCATAAAGACCTGGTTCTGTAATTTCTAATTCTAAATTTTTTAAAACAATGTCATTAGAATAAGTTTTGCTTTTAATTTCTATTTTCAACATTTTTTATTTCGTTTAAATTTTTTAAAGCTTTATTAAGTAAAAAAGGTAAGCTTAATATTGGAATTCCAAGACTTACTATCATAAAAACTAAGAATAATTGTTGTTTAATAGGATGGTGAAAAAAGGCATATTTCGAAATAATATTTACTAATGGTAAAACATATACGACTAAAATTAATGAACTAATTAGTAAATTAAAAGTATTAAATAATATAAAAACAGCAATCGGAACAATTATAAAAGAAGTGTTGATTAAACTATTTATAAATTGTGATTTTAAATAGTTTTTTGAATTATTTGAATGGTACTTTATTTCCTCAATTCGTTCTCTTTCAAATGAAGGAATACAAATTATTATAGCAATTATTAATAGGACAAAATTTTGAATATTTGGATTTTGATGTTTAATTCCCATAAAACTTAAAACTAACAATAATGGAAACCAAAGAATTATTTTGTAATTTCTAAAAGTAATATGCCAATGTGGATTAAATAAATCAAACGGATATTTAATGATTTTCATTTGTAATTTAGGAATATGAATTATTATGAAATTAACCATTAAAACCAATATTAAGCCGTAATATTTTTGTTTTATTATTAATATAATTAAGTATGGAAAAGTGTAAATAATGTATTCAACGAATAAAATCCATTTGTAGTTTTTTCGAATCTTTAAAAGCTCTAAGTCATTTCTTTTTTGATGGTAAAGAATTGGGTCTAAAAAAAGCAGATAAAAATACAATCCAATTTCATTAAATTTTGAATAGCAAATTAAGGCTACTGCAAGGAAAAATAAAACAACCAATGCACTTGCTGTTTTATCATTTCTTGAAATATGTTTTCTGAAACGTATTGTAATTAAGCTAGAAATAATGTAATACATTTATTTTCTGAAATAAAGGAGATGAAAATTATTTGAATAATCATACAAATTATATAAACTATACTGATTTTTGATTTTTTAATGTATTTTCAAGTATAGCTGCATATAAAGGCGAAGAACCTAGAGTTTGAGCCATAAAAGTAGCAGCGGCACAGGTTAATACTAAAGGTAAAATTAGCATAAAGCCATTTGTCATTTCCATAACAATTACAATTCCAGTAAGTGGAGCTCGAATTGTTGCGGCAAATAATCCTGCCATTGCTAATATTGTAAATGTTGCAAGATTTATGTCATAATTTGGAAAAAAATCCTGAATGATGAAACCAAATAAAACGCCTATAATGGCACCTAGAGCCATTGTTGGAGAAAAGATTCCACCAGGAGCTCCAGAGCCAAATGAGATAATAGTAGCAAAAAATCTAAAAATCAAAATCAGAAATAAAGGGTAAAATCCATATAGGCCTTCAACTACTTTTGGAATAACATTAAAACCATCTCCAGCTAATTCTGAACGAAATGAAAACAATAGTCCAAAAGTACCTGCTAGAACTGCGCCAGTTATTATAAAATTGAATTTATTCTTATTGTAAAAGAACGCTAAAAAACTGCGAGTTTTTAAAATTAAAAAATTAGAACAAGAACCTATAATACCTAATACAAAACCAAGAATGATAAAAATCCATAAGCTATTTAGTGGTACTGAATTAGGCGTTGAAATAGTTAAAATAGGTGCCGAGTTTATGATTAATTGATAAGTTAAACACGCAGAAATACATCCAATAAAAACTGCCAAAATGGATGATTTTGTGTAAGAAAATTCGGCACGCATTTCTTCAATAACAAATAAAATTCCACCAAGTGGAGCGTTAAATGCAGTTGTGATTCCTGCACCAGCACCTGCTGAAATCAGTGTATGTTGCGACTCTTTATTTTCAAGTTTACAAGTATCAGAAACCATTTTTCCTAAATTAGCTCCAATTTGTACTGTTGGACCTTCTCGGCCTAAAATCATTCCGCTACCAAGTGCCGCTAGACCTCCAACAAACTTTACTGGTAAAACGCGCCACCAACGAATCGGTCTTAAATCCATTAAAGCTCCTTCGACTTCGGGAATTCCAGATCCACTGGTTTCTGGTGCATATTTTCTAACTAAATAAAAAGAAATTACACCCATAAGTGCAGGGATTATAAAAAGTAAAAAGTATTTTAGATAATAAGGAATTTCCAGTGAATATTTTGAAAAGTTTTCATGCCAACTAAGGATGAAATTAAGAGAAAGTTGAAATAATGAACCTATTAAACCTGTGAAAGTACCAACAACAGCAGCAAGAATAAAAATTAAAAACGGTGCCCGTTTTTGCCAACTTATTATCTTTTCTGTTATTAAAGTAATCATTTTGTTATTCATATCACGTAAGATCTTTTTTCTTATTAGGAATTCATTATAATTTATAACTTTTCTAGATTTGAATAAATAAAAAATTTATATCATTTTTATAAATCAATCATACTCAAATTACATAGTTATATGAATAATATCTAAAGCTAAGAAAACGATATTAAATATGCAAATAAGAAGTGATGTTGAAGTTACATTTTGATAAATTTCCAAATATTTTTTACCTTCTAAAGACAAAAAATAGAATCACAGCTTGTATAACTACAATAATATAAAACGGAATTTTGAAACTTGTTTTATTCGTTTTATGATTAAAATTCTTCATCGCTAACCAAGCGCCAAAACTTCCACCAAAGCCACAAATGGTTAACAAGTTTTTTTCAGAAATACGTTTCATGTTTTTTCGAGCACGTTTCTTATCTAAATGAAACATACTAAATGCGATGTAATTTATTATAATTAAATATAGGAATACGTATTTCATATTTGGTTTAATTGCTGCAAAGGTAGTATTTTCGCTTTTTAAATCCGACCTAATGAATGTAATTCAATATATCCAACAGTTTTTACAAACTGCTCCAAAAAACATAGAAAACACACTGAAACTTTTATCTGAAGATGCAACTATTCCGTTTATTTCTCGATACAGAAAAGACCAAACTGGTAATTTAGATGAGGTTCAGATTGAATTAATTGCTAAAACTTCGGTTCGTTTTGAAGAAATCAACAAACGTAAAGAAGCAATTTTAAAATCAATTGAAGAGCAAAATCAATTAACTGATGTTTTAAAAGCTAAAATTGAAGCAAGTTACGATTTAACAGAATTGGAAGATATTTACCTTCCGTATAAAAAGAAACGCAAAACCAAAGCCGATACCGCTCGTGAAAACGGCTTAGAACCTTTGGCAAAAATGTTGATGTCGCAAAATGTAAACGATTTAGATTTTGTAGCATCGAAATATTTGAATGATAAAGTAGCTAATGAAGACGATGCTTTGCAAGGAGCACGTGATATTATGGCTGAATGGATTAACGAAAACATGTTTGTTCGTAAAGCTTTACGTAGAAAATATCAACGCAATTCAACCGTTTCAACCAAAGTCGTTAAAGCTAAGAAAGACGAAGAAGGAGCTTCTAAATACGAGCAATATTTTGATTGGAGCGAATCGTTATTAAAAGCGCCATCACACCGTTTATTGGCTATGTTACGTGCAACTAACGAAGGTTTTGTTAAGTTGGATGTGGCTATCGATAAAGAAGAAGCTTTGGCTTTTATGCAAGAAACGATTATTAAAAATCCAAAACACGAAACGGCGGTTCATATAGAAAAAGCCATTGCAGATTCATACAAACGTTTATTAGAACCAACGCTTTCTAACGAAGTTTTACAAGAAGCTAAATTAAAAGCCGATTTACAATCTATTGGTGTTTTTTCAGAAAATTTTTCGCAGTTGTTATTATCGGCTCCGTTAGGTGAAAAACGCGTATTAGCTATCGATCCAGGTTTTAAAACCGGTTGTAAGATTGTTTGTGTTGATGAAAATGGAAACTTGTTGTATAACGAAACTATTTTCCCACACGCACCACAAAAGGATACCACAATGGCTATTAAAAAAGTGCGTTCTATGGCCAATTCGTATAAGATTGATGCAATTGCAATTGGAAATGGAACGGCTTCAAGAGAAACGGAATTTTTCATTAAAAAGATAGCTTTCGATAATCCAATTCAGGTGTTTGTGGTTAGTGAAGCTGGAGCTTCGGTTTATTCAGCTTCTAAAATTGCTCGTGACGAATTCCCGAATTACGATGTAACGGTTCGTGGAGCGGTTTCTATTGGTCGTCGTTTACAAGATCCGTTGGCAGAATTGGTGAAGATTGATCCAAAATCAATTGGAGTAGGGCAATACCAACACGATGTAGATCAAACGTTGTTGAAAAATGAGTTAGATGCTGTAGTAATGCGTTCGGTGAATAAAGTTGGTGTAAACCTAAATACGGCAAGTAAGTCCTTATTGAGTTATGTTTCGGGAATTGGTGAAAAGATGGCGGAAAACATTGTGAATTTCCGTGCAGAAAATGGTGCTTTTACCAACAGAAAACAATTAAAAAAAGTTCCTCGTTTAGGTGAAAAAGCATATCAACAAGCGGCTGCCTTTGTTCGTATTTTTAATGCCGAACATCCGTTAGATAATTCATCGGTTCATCCAGAAGCTTATGCATTGGTTGAAAAGATGGCAAAAGATTTGAAAGTTTCTTTAGCTGATTTAATCGGAAATAAAGAATTGATTGCTAAAATAGATTTACAAAAATATGTGTCTAACGATTTTGGAATTTTGTATTTACAAGATTTAGTTAAAGAGTTAGAAAAACCAGGAATTGATCCGCGTAAAAACGCTAAAGTTTTAGAGTTTGATGCTAATTTAAAAACGATTAACGATGTGGTTGTTGGAAATATTTACAACGGAATTGTGAACAACATTACCAATTTTGGATGTTTTGTTGACATTGGAATTAAAGAAGGTGGTTTGGTTCACATTTCGCAACTTAAAGACGGTTTTGTGAGTGATGTAAACGAAGTCGTTAAATTACACCAACACGTTCAAGTAAAGGTTTTGGAAGTTGATGTGGCTAAAAAACGTTTGCAGTTAACAATGGTTATTTAGTCTTAAAGATGAAAGATGAGAGTCGAAATTTAGATTGAATTTTAAAAATTTTAAAACTTATAAACTTTTGACTTTATGACTTATTTCGCATTAGGGATTGCAGCGGCATCCTTTTAATGTTGACTGAGCGGAGCTGAAGTAAACATAAAAGATATAGCGAAAGGCCCGACCGAGCAGTTGGGCTTTTTCTATTTTAAGATAAAATGTTTTCTGCGAGGGAATGCCCAAAAAATGAATTCTTCAAAAATTATTTTGAACTATTGATATTGTTTTATTGTTTTTTGAAAAATACCTAGAATAATCGAATGTATTCTTTTTTGTATTGATGATAATGTAAAAATATTATACTTTAATTTTTAAATATGTTTTTTTATAGTTAATATTTTAAAATATTTTCTATATTTGTTTTGTAGATGATTCAAAAATTATTTACAAACTATTAAAAAGTAGTGTTTTTATTATGTTTTATAAGGGAAATGCCCATCTAGTGATAGATGGGTGTTTTTATTTAAAAATGTTTGAAAGTAAATTTGTGTTTATTTTGAAATTTTTCACTTGAAACTTTTCTGTTTTTAGGAAATTCTACGGTTTTAAAACTAGCTAATGATAAGTTTAATTCATTTGCTGCTTTATTATAGAAAATTTCTCGGGTATCGTATTGTGGATAAACCAAGTTGTAAATTTCGTTTTCGATTGGTTTTTCAATTAAGGTTGAAATGGCTTCAATTGCATCGTACAGATGCAACATATTTACAGGTTCGTTTCCGTTTTCATTTACTTCTTTTTTAGCTAAGAATTTAACTGGATGTCTTTCTTCTCCGAATAATCCACCTAAACGTAAAATGGTTGTTTTAAAATTTACGTTTTCAAGTAAGTTTTCTTCATTGATGATAATTTCATTAGCACGAAGATTATCTTCTTTTAAAATGGTTGTTTCATCAACTTCGTTTTCTAAACCATCATAAACCGATGTAGAACTGGTGTAAATAACTTGTTTAATTTGATGATTTTCTGCCTGTGAAATAATCCAATTGATTTTAGAAACATATTCCATTGCTTCGCTGTTTTTACGATTTGGTGGAATAGTTATAATCAGAATATCACAATGACTAAAAAAATCATTTATTTGAGTTGTATTTTTTGAAGGAACTTCCAATAAAAAAGGTTTTAAACCAGCTTCAGAAAACAAGGTTAATTTACTTTCTGAAGTGGTACTTATTTTAACCTGATGTTTTTTGGCTAATTGTTTTCCTAAAGGAAATCCCAACCAGCCACCACCAAGAATGCTTATATTTTTCATTTGGCTCTTAAATTGTATAAATCGGTACGGCGGTCTTTTTTAATTCGAACGCTTCCGTGCTCGTGTAATTCTTTCAGTAAATTTAAGTCAACATCTACAATTAATGTCATTTCAGTGTTGGGAGTTGCTTCAGCTTTTACACCGTTTGTAGGAAAAGCAAAATCTGACGGAGTGAAAACAGCCGCTTGACCAAACTGAATATCCATATTATTTACTTTTGGTAAATTCCCAACACAACCTGTAATGGCTACATAACATTCGTTTTCAATGGCTCTTGCTTGTGCGCAGTTTCGAACGCGTGTGTAACCGTTTTGGGTATCGGTTAAATACGGAACAAATAAAATTTCCATTCCTTGATCTGCCATTAAGCGTGAAAGTTCTGGAAATTCAACATCATAACAAATGATAATTCCAATTTTTCCGCAATCGGTATCAAAAGTTTGAATGACATCGCCACCTTGCATTCCCCAGTACATTCTTTCGTTTGGTGTAATATGTATTTTTCGATACATTTCGGATGAACCATCTCGTTTACATAAGAAACCAACATTATAAAGCATTTCGTCTTCATTGTCTAAAAAAGGCATACTTCCGGTGATAATGTTGATGTTATATGCAATGGCAAATTCTTGGAATTTTTTACGAATCGGTTCGGTGAATTTAGATATTTCTCGGATGGCTTCAGACTCGCTCAAGTGATTGTAATCTGCCATTAACGGTGCGATAAATAATTCTGGGAAACAAGCAAAATCACTTTCGTAGCCCGAAACAGCATCGATAAAGAATTCGGCTTGATCAAAAAACTCATCTAAATTATTTAGCGAACGCATTTGCCATTGAATCAATCCTAAGCGAACTACACTTTTTTTAGCATTAATTAACGTTGGTGTTTTTTCGTAAGCAATATTATTCCATTCCAATAAAACGGCGTAATCTTTTGAACCGTGATCACCTTCAAGATAATTGCGAAGTAAACGTTTGATGTGAAAATCGTTATTGATTTGAAATGAAATTACCGAATCGTGAATTTCGGTGTTTTTTACTTTTTCTAGATATTGTTTTGGAGTTAATTCAGCGGCATAATTATGATAATTCGGAATTCGTCCTGCAAAAATAATCGACTTTAAATTCAAAGTTTCGCATAATTCTTTACGAGCATCATACAAACGACGACCCAAACGTAAGCCACGATATTCGGGGTTTATAAAAACATCGATTCCATACAAAACATCTCCATCGTCTTTGTGAGATTTGAATTTACTATCTGTAATAATATCGTTGTATTTGTGATTAGATAAAGCCAAAGTTTCATCGACAATTAATGATAATGCTGCACCAACAACCACGTCGTCAACCACAATTACGATTTGTCCTTCTGGAAAAATTTTTAATAAACGTTTGATTTCTTCTTTTTTCCAATATAAATCATCGATGTCTTCATCAACATACGATTGAACCATTGACTTTTTTAGTTCGATATAATCTTCGATTTCAAGATTTCGAAGTTCAATTTTATTTATTTCTCTTTCCATTTGTATGAGTTTTAACTAAATTACTAAAATTCAACAAAATGAAAACAATAAAAACTTCTAAAGATTAGAAAAATAAATGGTTCTTATATTTGGACGATTTGTTAAGGGTGAAAAGGACCAAGGAATTGAACTTAAAATGATGATTAAAATCAGAACAAATCTTTTTAAGAAATATGTACAAGCTTCTTTTGAATTGATTTTATTTCGGATTTTAAATGTGAAATAATTGAATAAAACAATTCCAAGAATCATCATCGTTGGGTGTTCTAATCCAAAAAATCGTGGTTGACGCAATTTTACGGTTTCTTGAAAATTGTCCCAAAATAATAAAGCTAATTGACTTTTTGAAAATAGTAAAACACCTAATATAAATTGAATATTTAGAATCAAACAAACCACTTGCAAGAAACGATAATCTTTTAGGCTTAGTATTTTATTTGTAAAGTGTTTGTAAACAAAAAGAATACAAGTGGCAAAAAGAGCTGCCAAAACCAACCATCTGAAAATGGAATGGAAAGCTAATAAATTTGTAAACATTTACGAATTTCGTTTTACTAAAATAAACCAATCATTTTCGATTAACATATAACCTTGGTCGTAAACGAAAAAATAAGTTGTTGCATTTTTGGTTGTGTAAATGGAAGTGAAGTATTCAAATTCAAAACCCATTTGTAAGAGTTTTGAACGTGTAGTTTTTGATTTTTCTTCAGGATTTAATTCGCACAGAATACGATAATTTTTGCGTAATCGATTGTTGATATTACGCATCAAATTGGTGGCATCTTTGTTTTGTTTGTTGTTAAACGTGTTTCTACAACTGTCGTTACAAAACTTTTTGTCTTCTCTGCCAATTATTTTATCACCACATTCTAAGCAAACTTTACTCATTTTTTCTTTTAAAATTACAAAACAAATTTCAATTTGACGCAAAAAAAAGCGAAGTCATTTCTTCGCTCGTTATTAACTATTTTAAAAGTTCTAAACGTTGTGTAATTTGATTTCGAACTTCCATATAATTTTTCATATATAAACTCGACATTACGGCAACAGATTTATTTTCTTTAATCAAATATAAATGTTCTTGATGTTGACCACGAGTCACAAAACTTCGAATCACAAAACCTTGAAGGTCTTTCCAATTGTGTTGGCGTTGCGTCCCGATTCCAAGTAATTGTTTAATAACAATTTTTTCGTCGTCCAAAATAAATTTTGCCATACGAACATTCATTTCTACAAAAAATCCCCAAATCACAACAGCTAAAATTAGAATAGCAGCAAAAACTAGAAATAAAATAATTTGCCAATTGTAATCTCCGTTTGTAAAGCCCAAAATTTTTCGAACAAAATATGCTGAAATAATTGGAAATGAAACAACAAGAATACTATAAAAATAAGCTGTATTTGAAAATTTTGAAGTAATCATAAATTTAATTTTCACAAAAATAGCTATTCTCGTTTAGAACTTTTAATAAAATTGTATTAAATCTTTTTTCAGGTACAAGTTTGATTTTTGTTGAGGTTCATCAATAAAATCCACCAACAACAAACGACAACAAACACTTACATTCGATTTTAAATGATTATTAACCGAATAAAATTTGTAAACTGTTGCAACTTTGCTTCAGAAACAAATCAAATGTTTAATATTAAATTTTATAAGCCATGAGTACATTAAGAAACAGCGTTAGATTAATTGGACGTGTAGGAAACAATCCAGAAGTTAAAAACTTTGATGGAGGAAAAAAAGTTGCAACATTAACTTTAGCAACAAATGAAGTTTATTATAACGATAAAAATGAGAAAGTAGAAAATACGCAATGGCACAATTTGGTTGCTTGGGGTAAAGTTGCTGAAATCATCGAAAAGTTTGTTGAAAAAGGAAAAGAAATTGCTATTGAAGGAAAATTAACTTATCGCACTTATGATGATAAGGAAGGAAATAAACGATATGTAACTGAAATTGTAATCAATGAAATAGTAATGTTTTAAATATTTCATTGATTAAACAAAAACGAGTCCGAAATACATCGGACTCGTTTTTGTTTTATTTAAAATATTTTATCTGATTTTGTTCCATTCCTCCAGGTTCCGATTCATAAGGAATGATAAGTTCCGTTTTTTTAGTTTCGATATTTACTTCGACAATTCCATTAATAGAAAGATAAACGAGGTTGTTTTGGTTGTTTATTTCGATGTTTGAAATTGGAGCCAGATTTTTGTCAGTTGTTGGTAATTCAAAAAGTAGTTTTCCATTTAGGTCAATCATAAAAAGCTTATCATTCGTAAAAGCAGTAATCTTATCGTTGACCAAATGCCAATTTTCTATTTGTCCTTCGTTTTCATAAATCCAAGCTTCCTTGCCGTTTTCAATGTTTAAAGCAATGATTGCATCGTTTTGTTCATTTTCTGCACGCAGATTCACAATATAAAAATCCTTGGTTAAAACTGTGTTTAAATTATAAACATATCGATATTTTTCAGACTTATATTTCCATTCGAATAAATCCTTTCGGTCGATGAAATTATTTTTTGGGTCAGAAATATCACCTTTCTTTTCAAGTCCAATTTCACCAACTGCCAAAGCATAAATTACACCTTTATCATCTCCAAAAAACAAGCTGTTTTTGTTTGCTTGAATTTGAATGTAAAGTGGATTTTCAAAAGCGGCATCTTCATATAAACCGTAACCAGCAAAAGTTCCATGCTTGTAATGCATGTCTAAATAAACCGCTGAAGTCGAATAAATGTTGGAGTTATTTTCTACTGGTTTAAAAAAGTTATAATGTGTTGAATTTTCATCAACAAGGTGCGTGCTGCCGTCTTTTTTGTTGAAAATATAAAATTTAGATTTATTCGTTGCGTCTCTTTTGCAAGAAGCGATGTAAACAAATTCGTCATAAATCAAAGGTTGACTCATGAAAACGACATATTCACTCGATTGTTCATCAAATTGAATTTCACCATTTTCATCCATTGAAGCGTCCATGGCTTGGTTCATGTAACTTGTAGTATGTGGTGCAAGATTCCAGTTTAGTTTGCCTGAATTGATTTGAGCAGATATAAATCGACCACTTTCAAATGGTAGGTAAATATTTTCGCTGTCGTATGAAAACAAGTTTCTGTTTAGATTCAAAGCAGCATCTTCTTTTGAAACATATTCCCAAGTTATTTTTTTGGTTTCTAAATTGAAATTTGCCAATCTTCCTTTACTCGAAACAAGTAAAGTTTCGTTGGGAACATCGACTTTGACTTCTCTTGAAGAACCAGATTGTTGTGTATTATCACAACTCACCAATCCTAAAAGAATTAACAATTTCAGTAAGTGCTTTTTCATGTTTTTTTTGATAAAAATAACATTTTTTAAGTTAATTAATTTCTGTTATTTTATATTTTTAGTATTTTATAAAATAAAAACAAGAGAAATGAATTGTAGATTTGGAAAGTTGTAATAAAAAAACAGTTTGAAATTTTACCAAGAGTTTTCTTATTCTCGGTTCAGTATAAGTTGTAAGGTGAAAAAGTAAAAGTTATAACGAAATAATACTTTAACTCCGACAGAGTTTCGAACTCTGTCGGAGTTGATTGTTCTATAATGTCGAAATAAAATAAAACCTGCAAAACGAATTATTTTGCAGGTTTTAAGTTTTAGCCCAGATTGCAGCGGCATCCTTTTAATGTTGCCTGAGCGGAATCGAAGGCAACATTAAAAGATATAGCGGAAAGCTGGAAATAGCTTCTAATTAAATTCAGCTAAAATTTTATCAACGATAACTTGTGCTAATTTACGTTTGCTTTCAATGGTCCAACCGGCGATGTGTGGTGCTAAAAGAACATTTTTTGCTGCGATTAAATATTGCATTGGTTCGGGAAGTTCGTTCTCCGAGAACATATTTTCGAATGACGATTTTTCATATTCAAGAACATCTAAAGCGGCGCCCAAAACTTTTCCGGTTTTTAAAGCTTCAACCAATGCTGCGGTATCAACCGATTTTCCTCTTGCGGTGTTCACAAACCAAAACGGTTTTTTAAAGTTCGAAATGAATGATTCGTTTATCAAATGGTATGTTTCAGGAGTTTGCGGTGTGTGTAAACTCAGAATGTCTGTTTGTTCGAATAATTCGTTTAACGAAACTTGTTTAGCGTTTTTATTGCCAACGTTTGGTTTGATGTCATAACAAATAACTTTGCAATTAAAACCTTGTAAACGTTGTGCAAAAGCTTTTCCCATGTTTCCATAACCGATGATTCCAACTGTTTTTCCTTCGATTTCAAAACCTCGATTTTCTTCACGTAACCAAATGCCGTTTCTCACTTCTTGGTCTACTAAATTGAGTTTATTCATCAAGCAAAGTAACATTCCTAACGCATGTTCACCAACCGAAGTGCTGTTTCCTTCTGGAGCAGCGATTAATTTGATTCCTTTACTTTCGGCATATTCACAATCGATGTTTTCTAAACCAGCGCCAACACGTCCAATGAATTTAAGGTTAGTTGCAGCGTCTAAAAAGGTTTTATCTATTTTGAATCTGCTTCTTAAAATGATACCATCATAGTCGGCAATTTTTTGTTCAATTACTTCTTTTGATGAGCTGTAATCTTCGTGATTTTCAAAACCAGCTTGCGCTAATTGTTCAAGCATTAATTGGTGATTGGTGTCTAAATGTAGTATTTTCATTACTGATTTTTTACAGTTTAAAAGTAGTGAAAATTTTATTTTATTTATGTACTAATAGTTAGAAATGATTTTTTAGATAAAAAAAATGAACCTTTTTATTCTGAAATTCTTTATTTGTTGAGTGATTATATCTGTTAGAAAATTCAATTAAAGATTATTTGAAGTGTTATTTTTTTTATACAATGTTAATTTGTTATGATTTGTATTTTATTTAGAATTTTAATCTAATTGATTGATTTATATTGTTTTGTTATTATTATTATGACATTGATTACTGTTTAAAATTTAGCAAATAATCAGTAGGGCGGTACATTTAACTTAAAACCAAAATTGTACCTAAAGTTATCGTCCTTTCGTTTATTCGAATGAATAATAAGGTAAAATTTTAATTTATGAAAAAAGTATTTTTAATTTTTGCAATTGTTACCCTTTGCGCATTTATGACAAATGCTCAAGAGGTTGTTGGTAAAATTTCTAATGGTAATTATGTCTTAACGATGAATACAAATGAAATTAAATCAGCAGGAGAAGCTTTATTAGCTCAACAAGGAATAACGACCAAATTAACTAGTTTCGAAATTTTACAGGACCGAGTTGATGGAACTGGAGATATATATTATTTTCTTCTGGCAAAAAATGATGATAATAGTGTCAAATTAGCTACTACATTGAGCTTGAAAAACAATTCTTTTTATCCTGAGGGTAATTATTTACTTAGTAATTCTGCAACTTGTACAGGATGTACAAAAGGTTGCTCTCCACGTCGACATGCTGATGATGGAATTATTGAGTGGTATTGTAGTGATTGTACTAAAGGAACTGGTTGTAAGAAAACAGAATCAAGTGGTTTTGGTTTGACTAGATAACAAATAATTTAAATACAAAACGCTTCTATCGAGAAGCGTTTTGTATTTAAAATCCTAAAATGATTTTTGCAATTGAGAAATAAATAAAAATCCCGAAAATGTCATTACTTGTTGTGATGAATGGTCCGGTTGCAATTGCTGGATCGATTCCGTATTTGTTTAATAAAATAGGTACAAAAGTTCCAATCAAACTTGCAATTACCATTACCATTACCAAAGCGGTTCCGATCGTGAAAGACATTTCGTAAGTGGTTTCCATTAAAAAATGAGTTCCAAATAAAAGAATAACCGCCAAAATGGTACTGTTAAATAAACTAAGTAACATTTCTTTTGTTAATCGTTTAAACAGCGAACCAGTTAATGAATTGTTTGCAATACCTTGTACGATAATTGCTGATGATTGCACGCCAACATTTCCTGCCATTGCGGCAATTAAGGGTGTAAAGAAAAATAGAATTTTATATTCCTCCATCGCGTCACTAAATGTTTGCGAAACACTTACGGCAACAAAACTTCCTATCAAAGCTAGCATTAACCAAGGTAAACGAGCTTTTGTTAATTCCCAAATACTGTCATCGGCTTCAACGTCTTGCGAGATACCGGCAGCCATTTGGTAATCACGGTCGGCTTCTTCTTTGATGACGTCAACGATATCGTCAATGGTAATTCGTCCAACTAAGCGATTGGTTTCATCAACAACTGGAATAGCTTCTAAATCGTATTTCTGCATAATACGAGCTACTTCGGTATCTTCGGTGTCAACTTTTACTGAATCAACTTTTGGAATATAAATGTCTAATACTTTTGTAGTTGTCGATGAAGTAATCAAATCTTTTAAAGATAAACGCCCTTTTAACCTTTCTTCGTCATCAACTACGTAAATTGAATGTACGCGAGAAACGTTTTCGGCTTGTTTACGAATTTCTTGAATACACGTTAAAACATTCCAATTTTCGTTAACCTGAATATATTCTTTCGCCATCAAACCTCCGGCGGTATCTTCATCGTAACGTAAAAGTTCAACAATGTCTTTGGCGTGTTCAAAATCTTCAAGTTCGGAAATTACCTCATCTTTCATTTCTTCAGAAAGTTCGGCAATAATATCTACCGCATCATCGGTATCCATCTCATCCAACTCTTCAGCAATTTCTTTAGCCGAAAGTTCACTTAAGATTTTTTCACGAACTTCATCATCAAGTTCCAAAAGAATTTCTGAACTGATTTCTGAATCTAAAAGCTTAAACAAATAACCTGCATCTGCACTTTTAAGTTCGTTCATCAATTCGGCAATATCAGCAAAGTGAATATCTTCGAGTAGCTGAAGTATCGCCTGCTCGTTTTTTGCAGAAATTAAAGATTCAATTTCTGTGATAAATTCTTTACTGATTTTGAATTCCATACGCTTCTATTTTTTGAGTGATGGTTATAAATTCTTCGAATCCTAATTGTTCTGGACGTAAGTTAAAGATTTCGTCGTCTTTAATCTCGTCATTGATTAAACTTTTGATGCTGTTTCTTAACGTTTTTCGTCTTTGATTGAAAGCTGTTTTTACAACCGTAAAGAATAATTTTTCACTACAAGGTAAATGATAGTTTTCTTTACGTTTCATTCGCATAACTCCAGATTTTACTTTTGGAGGCGGTGTGAAAACGTGTTCAGAAACTGTAAATAAATATTCTACATCATAGAAAGCTTGGCATAAAACAGAAAGAATTCCGTAAGCTTTACTTCCTTTCTTTTCACAAATACGTTCTGCAACTTCTTTTTGGAACATTCCTGCAAATTCCGGTATTTGGTTACGCATTTCTAAGGTTCTAAAAACAATTTGCGTAGAAATATTGTAAGGGAAATTTCCGATAATGGCAAACGGTTCTTCGTTGAAAACCTTCTTGATATTATATTTTAAGAAATCTTCACCAATTATATGGTCGTGAAGTTTTTCGTAATTTTTTTCTAAATAAACCACAGATTCCTTATCGATTTCAACCACAAAAGTTTCGATAGGTTTATCTAATAAATATTTGGTTAAAACTCCCATTCCTGGACCAATTTCCAGAACTTTTGTATAACCTTCTAATGTAAGTGCATCGGCAATATTTTTAGCGACTGATTCGTCATTCAAAAAATGCTGACCCAAATGTTTTTTTGCTCTTACTTTTTCCATTTTATTTTTTTAGGCGATTAATGTTCGCTGATGATTTCTAATTCGGTACAGAAAGTCAACATCTTATCAGCAAAACGTTTACGAGCTTCCATATCTAATGCTGCTTCGTTTTCTTTATAATAGGCATCTAAAGTTTCTTTGTCAGGAGATGCATATTGAACCGAATAAGTAACGCCACCCATATCTTCATTTACTAAAACTTTCACCAAACGCGCCGAGGTAAATTTTCCAGTAGCAATCATATTGGCAATATGTTCGTTTTGCATCCATTCTAACCATTCGTTATGAACGCTTTCGTCAATATTTACAGTAATGTTATAAATAATCATTGCTTTTGTTTTGATAAAAAAACACCAACTTTTGATTGGTGTCTTTTCTATGTTAGTTAATGATATCGAATCCTGTGTATTTTCTTAATACTTCTGGAATCACTATACCTTCTGGAGTTTGATAATTTTCTAAAATACCAGCTAAAACACGTGGTAAAGCTAACGAACTTCCGTTTAATGTATGTGCTAATTGGGTTTTTCCGTCTTTTCCTTTGAAACGTAATTTTAAACGATTTGCTTGGAATGTTTCGAAGTTAGAAACCGATGAAATCTCTAACCAACGTTCTTGAGCTGTTGAATATACTTCGAAATCATAAGTTAAAGCTGAAGTGAATCCCATATCGCCACCACATAATCGTAAAATACGGTAAGGTAATTTTAATTCGTCTAAGATCGATTTTACGTGTTCAACCATTCCGTCTAATGCTTCGTAAGATTTTTCTGGATGTTCAATACGAACGATTTCTACTTTATCAAATTGGTGTAAACGGTTTAATCCGCGAACGTGAGCTCCCCAAGAACCTGCTTCTCTACGGAAACAAGGTGTGTAACCTGTTACGGTTACAGGTAATTCATTTTCTTGTAAAATTACATCGCGGTAAATGTTTGTTACTGGAACTTCAGCCGTAGGGATTAAATATAAATCGTCTTTTGCATCGTGATACATTTGACCTTCTTTGTCTGGTAATTGACCTGTTCCGTAACCAGAAGCTTCATTGATTAAATGTGGAACTTGAACCTCATTGTAGCCAGCTTCTGTATTTTTATCTAAGAAATAAGAAATTAAGGCACGTTGTAATTTTGCTCCTTTTCCTTTGTAAACAGGAAAACCAGGTGCTGTGATTTTTGTACCTAATTCAAAATCAATGATATCGTATTTTTTAATTAAATCCCAATGTGGAACTGCGCCTTCGTGTAATGTAGGAATTTCGCCAGATTCGAAAACGTTTAAGTTATCGTCTGCAGATTTTCCTTCAGGAACAATATCCGATGGTGTATTAGGTAATTTATATAATTCTTGTGCTAATTGCTCGGTAACTGAGTTTAAAACTTCGGTAAGGTTTTTCGTCGTTTCTTTAAAATCGGCTGTTTGCTCTTTGATCGCAGCTGCTTCTTCTTTCTTACCAGCTTTCATTAATTCACCAATTTCTTTGGATAGCTTATTCGATTCAGCAAGAAGGTTATCTAATTCTACTTGAGTACTTCTACGTTTTTCGTCAAGTTCAACTACTAATGCGATTGATTCCGTTGCGTCGAAATTTCTCTTAGCAAGTGCTTTAATCACTTTTTCTTGATTTTCTCTGATGTATGCTATCTGTAACATGATAAAATTAAGTTATTTATAGATTGCAAATTTAGTAAAAATTGTTGGAAAATGAGTTTTTGCATGTGTTTGTTTTTTTTCATTCAGAATTAAATTGGTTTAAGAATGAATTGTAATTGTTTTTAAATAAATAATACTATTTTTGATTTAAATATCAAAAGGTTATGAAATTTAAATGGCTTGTTTGTTGTTTGCTTGCATCGGGATTAACTTTTGCGCAAACAGCCCATATCGATTCTGATTATCAAAAAATGATTGAAAGAGAAATGCAATCTGCTCAAAAGAAGATGGCGTTTCAATTAAACCCAAATACACAAAATTACGACGTTCGTTATCATAAAATTGAATTAACCGTAAATCCTGCTGTTTATAACGTTTCAGGAAAAGTGACTACACGTTTTAAAGCCATTTCAGGAACTATGAATTCAGTAGTTTTTGATTTGAGCAGTCCGCTTGCGGTTTCAACAGTTAAACAAGGAAATCAGATTTTGAATTTTACGCACATAAATAACGAATTGAATATAACTTTGGCTCAACCTGTTGCTTTAAATCAAATTGGTGAAGTTGAAATTACGTATTCAGGTTCGCCAACTTATGTGAATGAAGCTTTTACAACAAGTCAACATCAAGGAACGCCTGTTATGTGGACACTTTCCGAACCTTTTGGAGCTCGTGATTGGTGGCCGTGTAAACAAGATTTGTCTGATAAAATTGAAAATATTGACTTCTATATTACTGCTCCCTCAGCTTATAAAGGGGTTGCAAACGGTTTGGAAGTTTCAGAAATAACAAATAATAACGGGACAAAGACAGTTCATTACCAACATAATTATGCAATCCCGGCCTATTTAGTTGCTTTTGCAGTTACCAATTATCAGATTTATCAGCAGACTGCCGGAACTGCCCCAAATACCTTTCCGATTGTAAATTATCTGTATCCAGAAAATTATAATACAGCGGTAAATCAGGTTGCGGTTACGTTACCAATAATGAATTTGTTTGAAGATTTGTTTGAAACTTATCCGTTTCACGAAGAAAAATACGGTCACGCACAATTTGGTTGGGGCGGCGGAATGGAACATACAACGGTTTCGTTCATGGGGAGTTTTTCTCGTGATTTGATTGCTCATGAATTGGCGCATCATTGGTTTGGAAACAAAATAACTTGCGGAACTTGGAAAGATATTTGGTTAAATGAAGGTTTTGCAGAATATATGTCAGGTTTGGTTTATGAAAATTTAGATGGAGAAACTGCTTTTACAAATTGGAAAAATGGTAAGATTCAGAACATCACAAGTTTGCCAAATGGAAATTTATATTTAACTGATGCACAAGCAGAAGATTCAAATCGTATTTTTAGCGGAAGATTGACTTACGATAAAGGTTCGATGGTAGTTCATATGTTGCGTTACGTTTTAGGAGATACGGCTTTCTTTCAAGGAATGCAAAATTATTTAGCTGACCCAAATTTAGCGTATGATTTTGCAGTTACTACACAATTAAAAACACATTTAGAAACCGCTTCAGGGCAAGATTTAACTGAGTTTTTTAACGATTGGATTTACGGTCAAGGTTATCCAATTTACGATGCGGCTGTTTCGGTTTTAGATAATAATCAAGTTCGAGTGATTTTATCACAAACGACTTCTCATAACTCAGTTTCGTTTTTTGAAATGCCAGTGAAAATCAAATTTGTTGGACCGAATAATCAGAGTGAAACGGTTATCTTAAATCACACACAAAACAATCAAGAGTTTATTGTTGAGTTGCCTTTTTATGCTCCAACCAATGTGATAATCAATCCAGATAAAGACATTATTACGAAAAATGAATCTTATACTTTAGGAAATGATGACTTTGAAAAACTTTCTAATGCGATTCAGGTTTCTCCAAATCCAGTTTCGGATTTACTAACCATCGAAAAACAAGGCGAATTTGAAATTCAATCAATTGATGTTTTTTCGGTAAATGGACAAAAAATATTAAAAAACGTAAGTTGGCCAATAGAAGTTTCGCATTTATCAAGCGGAAATTACATTGCTGTTATTGCTACAGATTTGGGAACTTTTCATAAAAAATTTATAAAAAAGTAATAGTTTGAAAATAGATTGATATATAGTTCAACTAAAATCTTACTTTTGCTAAACTTAAAAATAAATCTTATTTATTAGAATGGATATTGTAATTAAATTATCTCAGTTTTTACTGAGTTTATCATTATTAATTGTACTTCACGAATTAGGACATTTTATTCCTGCTAAATTATTTAAAACTCGAGTTGAGAAATTTTACTTGTTTTTTGATGTGAAATTTTCACTTTTCAAAAAGAAAATCGGCGATACTGTTTACGGAATTGGTTGGTTGCCTTTAGGAGGATATGTGAAAATCGCTGGTATGATTGACGAAAGCATGGATACCGAACAAATGAAACAAGAGCCACAACCTTGGGAATTTCGTTCAAAACCAGCTTGGCAACGTTTGATTATTATGTTGGGTGGAGTTACAGTAAACTTCATTCTGGCATTTGTTATATATATCGGAATGACTTATTTCTACGGAGATAAATATATCGCAAACGACAGTTTGAAAGATGGTGTTTGGGTAATTTCTGAACCTTTAGAAAAAATTGGAATGCAATCTGGAGATAAAATTGTTTCGATTGATGGAGAATCTTTAGGTCGTATTAATGAAGCAAATGCAAAACTAATTACAGCAAAAGAAATTGTTGTTAATAGAAATGGTCAAGAAATTAAAATTGAACTTCCTGTTGACTTCGTTGACCAATTAATGGCTAATAAAACGAAAGGTGGTTTAGTTGCTCCACGTATTCCGGTTATTGTTTCTGGAGTTGAAGAAACTTCAGCGAATTTTGAGGTTTTGCAACCTAAAGATTTTATTAAGCAAATTAACGGTCAAGAAATTAAATATGCAGATGAATTCAAATCTGTATTAGAAGCTCATAAAGGACAAACGGTTGAAGCACTTATTCTTCGTGATAATAAAGAAGAACAAGTACAATTAAAAGTAGATGCAGAAGGTAAATTGAATATGGCTTTTGCTATGGGAATTGGTTTAGATGATGCGGAAAAGTTAGGATTGTTTACTGTAAGTAAAGACCAATATGGTTTGTTAGAATCGATTCCGGTTGGATTACAAAAAGGAAAAGACCAATTAATTGGATACGGAAAACAATTAAAAATGATTGCTTCTCCTGAAACTGGAGCTTACAAAGGAGTTGGTGGTTTCAAAGCTATATTTGATATTTTTCCACAAACTTGGAGCTGGGAAGCGTTTTGGAGTATTACGGCTTTATTATCAATTATGCTTGGTGTAATGAACTTATTACCGATTCCGGCATTAGACGGAGGACACGTAATGTTTTTATTATATGAAATAATTTCAGGACGTAAACCAAGTGATAAATTTATGGAATATGCCCAAACAGTTGGTTTTGTAATACTTATCGCATTGCTTTTGTTTGCTAATGGTAACGACATTTATAAATCGATTGTAGGTAACTAAAAAAGATTGATTTTTTTTCGGCTTAGGCTTTGCAGAAATGAAAAATCGTTCTATATTTGCATCGCAATAAAGGTAACACACCTTCCTCCTTAGCTCAGTTGGTTAGAGCATCTGACTGTTAATCAGAGGGTCCTTGGTTCGAGCCCAAGAGGGGGAGCAAAATGCCTAAAGCACGTTCTTATTTATTGCAAATAAAAAAGAAACTGAAAAGTTACAGTTTCCTCCTTAGCTCAGTTGGTTAGAGCATCTGACTGTTAATCAGAGGGTCCTTGGTTCGAGCCCAAGAGGGGGAGCAAA
>SMEN01000033.1_pt1 | contig 48528 bp, 44 predicted proteins | sample 2456271 | NCBI WGS metagenome assembly SMEN01 (sample SAMN10132593, study PRJNA489261) | soil metagenome | isolation source: day1 control-loamy sand soil ammended with raw manure from dairy cow... | place: USA | collected 2015-04-01 | reverse complement strand
TATTTCCGTCTGTGTTGATGGTAACTTTATCATAGTATGCCGAAAATATATTATTAGAAGTATAGGTTCTCCAAAGTTTACTCGTTCCGTCTGCACTAAAACGGTCTAACATTTTTTTAATTACATTAGTTCCAGGATCTGTGATAAATGCATTTGGTGTTGCTGAATTTACAAAGCCACCTATAGTATTATCATAGCTTGATATAACATAAATTTCGTTTGCAGAAGTTTCTAATCGGGGAAGTGTTGTAGTTTGCTCATTTACATAAGTTCCCCAAGCTCTAGTTCCATCGAAATTAAATTTATTCATAAAATAATTTAAATTAAACAATCCATCGTTGTTTAAGTTTGGATTCAATTGATAGGCACCAGGCGTACTAAAATACGTAGGATTAAAATCTTCAGTTAATGGTATGTTTGTTGTAGTAGTAGCCCATCCAAAAAGAACTATTCCATCATTAACTGCTTTTATATCTGTAATATATGAAGCATGAGTACCAAAAAAAGTACCCCAAACAAATTGCCCCTGACTGTTTAGTTTGGTTACGGTTGCTGTATATTCTGTGTAAGGAATTGTATCATATTCTTTGGCTTCTGCTTGAAAAGGTGAATTTTCAAAACTTAACTCTTTATCTCTATAGCTAATAAAATATACATTATCTTGAGGGTCAGTTGTTATTTTAGTGTATAATTGAAGTAGCATTTCTATAGAATCACTATAAGTACACCATAAGAGTTCGCCTGTTAATGTAAAACAAGCCACAAATCCACTGCTGTTAAGTAAATCGTTTTCTTGATAAGTTGTACGATAGACTCCATCGGTGGAGAAGTTACTACTTTGGGTAGTATTACCAACAATAAAGATTTTGTCAACACCGTTAAAGTGTAAATCTGTAATTTGGGTATTTTCACTAGTACCTAATTCTCCTAATAAACTTACGTTACATTCGGGTAAAGTAAGTTTTTGAATACTGTTTGGGGTAGTTGGGTCTAAATAATACATGACATCGTCATGAATGAAATGCAACCAGTTTGTACCAATTTCCATTTTTCGATTTTCTTTTACACTCCATACACGGTGATGGGAAGTTTGTGAAAAAGCAACCTGTGTGATAAAAAGAATAAAGAAGTATAAGTAATTTTTAATCATAATTATTTTTTTTCTAAATATAAAAAAAAATAATTACTTGATTATATGTTGTTTAGTTTTTTATTTCAACTTATTCAACTCTGTATTTAAATTTTGCCAACAATTTTGCGACCAAATACGATGGTAATCATAACCACTCGATTTTAATATTTTTTCTTTGTGCATATCTTCTAAATAAGCCAAATCATCCGCATAAATAGGTTTACTTAAACATTCAATTGCTATAGGCTTTCGACCTTCCATTTCGAATAAAATATCAAGTAAATAACCGCCAAATTGATGATTCTTTATAATTTTCGCATTCGGATATTTTGTTTTTAATTCAGAATAAACTTCATTTATGAGATTGTTCGGTTCTAAATTTTTAGCTTCAGATTTTAAATTTGATGCCGTTAATTCATTCAAAACTTCCAAACGCTTTTGTTCATCTTCATTACTAACCGCTTTGCAATATGCTAAATACGCATACAAAGCAGCTTTTCTGTTGTTGCTCTTTTCTTGTTTTAATGCGTCGCTATAATTCAGATAAAATTCTTCTGGAATTGAATTACAGATGTAGATTTTCTCTTTTGCTCTAGTAATAATTACATTCAATAATTTGTAACCTTTGGTATGGTTTATCGGTCCGAAACTTTGAACAAATTTCCCGTTTTTCTTACGTCCGTAAGTTGTTGAAATGATGATGATATCACGTTCATCACCCTGAATGTTTTCTAAGTTTTTAATGAAAAGTCCCGCTTGTTCAAGTGCTGAAATTTGCTCTCTAAACGATTCATTTCCTTCTTGATTAACCAGATGATTAATTTTTCGTTTGATGTAATTTCGTTGGGTAATATTAAACGTTGCAATTCCAACAGACGGATTATTTCCATTTTCTGAAGGTTTGATATTTTTTAGAATTTCAATCACTTTTGTAGCTTCTTCTTCGTTTATATGTTCTTCAAAAACACCGTCAACTTGATAAAATTCAATGGGCTTTTCAGAACTTTTCGCAGGAAGTGGTTTCAATCTCGATTGATAAAAAGCGGCATTCGAGAAATCAATTAAATACGGATGTTTTGAACGATAATGAAAATCTAGATAATTTTTGTCAAAATTAAATTCTAACGCATAATCCAACAACGATTCAATGTTTAAAATCGCGTTAACCGATTCTGTTAGCGCACTTTCAGTTTCAATATCATCTTCGTCTTCAATACTTCCATCAAAAACACGACTGAAATAATTCGAAGGCGGCATTTGATGTTCATCTCCCGCAATGATGATGTTTTTACCTTTTAACATTGCAGGTAAATTATCTTCCAATTTCAACTGGCTGGCTTCGTCAAAAACTACATTATCAAAGTAGAAATTTTTACCTTGAAAAAGATTACTACAACTATCGGGAGTTATTAAAATAATCGGGAAAAACGTTGTGAAAACGTCAATGTCACGAGCTACAATCTGGCGTAAAGTCAGGCGTTTGTGGTTTACGCTGCTGCGTTTATTATATAAATTAGCTACGGTGATTTCTTTGTTTTCAGTTTCAAATATCTTTACGATTTGTCGTTGTGATTGATTCCAAAAATATCTAATAAAGTCGCTTTGAACCACATTGAAATGATTCATTTTACTTGAGAATTCATTGTATTCGAACGAATCAGTTAATAAACTTTCATCAGAATGTTGATGTAAAAGTTTAGAATAATAAATGGATAAAAGCGAAGCTTCCCATTTTTCAATTGATTTTAATTGTTTAAAAATATTTTTCTGAAAGTCATTTAAATTGTAATAAAAAACAAACCAATTAAACTCGATTAAAAATGGATTCTCGTTGTTTGATTTGTAAGATTTATAACTCGAAAATTGATTCTCAACATATTTTTTTAAATCAGAAAAATTATTTTCGATGTTAACTTTTTGTAGAATGCCATCGTTTTTTAATGCATTTATCAAGTTTTTAATTTGATTTGCAAACGATTCTGTTTCTGAATTGATAATTGATTTATCGTAAATATTAAGAAAATCTAACCCTTCAAATTCTGAATTTGAATTATCTACATATTGATTTTTAGCATTGTCAACTTTTGATTTGTATTTTAAAATTTCTGAAACATTCGAACGAATATCAGCTGAAATTTCTATACTTTCTAAATGTTTTTCTTGACTTATTTGTTTGATTTCAAGACTTAATTCTTGTAATCGTTTTTGATTTTGAATGTTTTTCTTTTTAGTAGAAGAAAATATGGATGTGAATTTATACCAAAATCCATTTGTTTTTTTTAAATCAAAAACGTCCGAATTCGATTGAAGCGTAACGTTAATTAATACAACTTCATTGATGATTTTATTTGTTTTTTCAATGTTATCAACGAATTGTATTTTTCTTTTTTCGTTGAAATACATTTTATAATTACTAATTTTCGTTTCAATTTCATACCATTCTTTTTGATATTTTCCAAATGCTTGGTCGATATTTTCTTGAGTTGAAAAGTAATTGATAGCAATCAATTTTTGCCAATCTAAAAAAGTTTGTTCTTGAAAAGGTTTGTATTTTTCAAATAGCGGTTCACCTTTCTCAATCAGTTCTAGTAATTGTGTAAACTCTTCGTTAGAAAATTGAAACGAATAATTTTCTAAGTCGATTTCCGTTTTTTCTCTTTTATATTGAAGAATTGCACCAACAATATCTGCCCAGTTTTTATTTTCAATTACAACTGAATTTAATTTATGGTGTGTTCCATTTATATTTTCTTTTGTTTCGTTTAAGCTCGTTACTAAATTTTGTAAACTTATTGCTGAGGTTCCTTGTTCTTCGCGTTTAAAACCAGGATTGTCAATGATTTCTCTGACAGCATTTACGACTGTTTTTCGGTCCGAAACCGAATCTTTAATCAAAACGCAATATTGCCCCAAACCTTTTGTTTGTAACGCATTGTGTAAAACTTCCAAAGCGGTTTGTTTCTCACAAACTACTATGGTTTTTTGTTTGTTTTCCAAAGCATTTATCAATAATGCGGTCAAAGTTTGACTTTTTCCAGTTCCGGGTGGTCCTTGAATTAAAATGTTCGATTCGAATTTTAGATTTTCTAAAATGCGTTGTTGTGAAGGATCTGTTCCAACTGCGCTTAATGTTTGAAAAGTACTATTTTCAGTAGTTTGTTGATTAACGAATGAAGTTTTTAGCGCTTCATAATCATTAATGATATTTTGTTTTTGGACTTCGAAAAGCGAAAATATTCCTGACTTAAGAATCAATCCATCCCTTTTTTTTACTAGTTTTTCATCATAAAATGATTTGGGTTTTATTAGTGGAATTTCTTCATAATTGCTTAAAAGGAAATCTATATTTTGTTGGATTTTTAATTGTTCAAGAATTTTTGTACAAATTTGATGCAATTCCGTTTTGTCAATTTTTCCGTCTTCGAGCATTTCATCCGAAATTTTTTCTAAAGTTATTCCGCAATCACTTTGTAAATGATTGATTAAAACCTCATTTAGATAAATAGGATCATCTTCAGTTCGTGAAATTTCCCAAGTATTGATTTCGTTAACTTGTTTGATTTTTAAAGTCCAAATCAAAATCGGAGCAGCGGTAATTTGCCCGTCATTTAAATCACGGCGAACCAAAATCGGAAAACCAAATCCTAGCGTATTGATTCCTTTTTCAGATTCAATAACTTCATTCTGAAAAATTAAATTCTCAATACTTTGCGAAATTTTCTTTTGATTTTCATCTGTAATTTCTTCAACCTCATTATCGATTTCAGAATCAAAATCGATTTCTAAACGTTCCTTTTTAAATGTATTTTCGTTTTCTGAATTTGGTTTGTCATAAATAGAAAAACGAAAATTCATATTGCGTTGCGTCAGCAAATCAAGGATAAAACGTTCGGGTAAACTTTTGAAAATATGACTGAATCTTGCTAAATCAAATTTATATCGCGAGTTTCCTGGAATTGCATTTAAATGCACGCCGCGGCGATTTCCTGTTTTAAGTTTTGTTTGTAACGAGTTGAATAATTCGGAACTGAAATTTTGCATAATGGTTTTAATCGATGGATAATTAAAATTATGAAATTAAATTCATTATACGGTTTAAATCGAAACAGAATATTATTGAAATTTTAACGTTAATGAATCTATATAAAAATGTTTTATTTTTCAGTTCAAATTTGTTTTCGCAGCGATTTGTTTAAGTTATTCTAATGAAGTTAAAATATAGTTTCTTCACCAATGAAATTGGTGTATCAACAATAAAAAAAATAACCCCGAAAAAATCGAGGTTATTATATGAGTTTTGGTTATTTCTAACCTACTAATAGTAAACGTAACGTCTAACTTTTGCAATGTGTTTTGCTAAACGAATTACTTGGTGCGAATATCCATATTCGTTATCGTACCAAATGTAAAGGACGATACTTTTTCCATCTTTAGAAACCAAAGTTGCGTGGCTGTCATAGATTGATGGAGTAGAAGTTCCAACGATATCTGAAGATACTAATTCGTTATTGATTGAATATTTGATTTGCTCAACAAGTTCACCTTGTAATGAGTGTTTTTTCATGATTTGGTTGATTTCTTCAACTGAAGTTTCTCTACCAACTTCTAAATTTAAAACCACTAATGAACCGTTTGGAACAGGAACACGAATAGCGTTTGACGTTAATTTTCCAGCTAAAGAAGGTAACGCTTTTGCAACTGCGCTTCCAGCTCCTGTTTCAGTGATTACCATGTTTAATGCAGCAGCTCTACCACGACGGTATTTTTTGTGCATGTTATCAACTAAATTTTGGTCGTTTGTATAAGCATGAATCGTTTCTAAATGTCCTTTAACAACACCTAATTCTTCTTCAACAACTGCTAAAACTGGAGTGATTGCGTTTGTTGTACAAGATGCAGCAGACCAAATTGGAGTAGCGTCAACATCATATTCATTATGATTTACACCATAAACGATGTTTGGTACTCCTTTTCCTGGAGCAGTTAGTAATACTTTAGTTGCACCAACTGATTTTAAGTGGCGAGATAAAGCAGCTTCATCTTTGAAAACTCCAGTGTTGTCAATAACTAAGGCGTCATTGATTCCGTATTTTGTATAATCGATATCTTCTGGTTGAGCAGCAGAAATCATTTTAACGCTTGTTCCATTGATGATTAAAGCTTCGTTTTCGATGTCAGCAGTAACTGAACCTTCGAAATCTCCGTGAATTGAATCATAACGTAATAAAGAAGCACGTTTCTCTAAAGATTCGGCTGTGTTTTTATCACGAGTTACAACAGCTTTTAAACGTAATTGTTGACCTTTTCCTGCTTTTGAAATCAATTCTCTAGCAACTAAACGTCCAATACGACCAAAACCATATAAAACTACGTCTTTAGGTTTGATTTCAGCTGTTTCTTTAGCGTCTTTTAATTTTGCAACTACAAATGCTTTTGCATCATTGTATTTGTCATCCTCTAAATGATATTCGTAAGTTAATTTTCCGATATCAATACGAGCAGGTGGTAAATCTGTAGTTAAGATTGCACGAGCAATTTCAACTGTATCAAAAACATTAATTGGTTTTTCAACGAATTTTGCAGCGTATTCATGGTAGTTAATAATATCGCTTACACTTCTGTCAATTAATTGATTTCTAAAAAGTACTAATTCAATAGATTTATCGTACCATAAATCGTTCACGATTTTAATGAATTCAACGCAAGCTTTTCTTCTGTCAGCTTGGAAAGCTAATTCCTTTTCGTATAATTCGTTATTTTCCATAAAGTAATTGTGTTGTTATTTTAAGTCGTGCAAAAATATTAAAAAATATTAGATATTGATAATTTAAATTAATAGAAAAGATTTTTTTCAAAAAATAAACCCTTTATGAGTTTTTTATAATATTATTCGAACTCTTTCTCTTCTTTTTGTGATAATATCTAAACTAATGTTTGAGCGATTATTTAATTTTTGAAAGATGTCATTTGCGATTTCTGTATTTGTAATTTTCTGACCGTTTATTGCTAGTATTATTGCATCTTTTAATTCGCTTTGATAAGGTTTTAATCTTTCGTTTGTGATTTCGTTGATTTTAACGCCATAATTAATTCCTAAATTTCGCTTTTCATTATCCGTCAAATTTTCTAATTCAAAACCATTAAATGATACATTGTGTATTTCTCTTTTTGATAGTTTTACAATTACTTCTTTTTCGTTGTTGTCTCTTAAATAGCTTACTTTAACCTCATCATTAGGTCTCTTTGTTGCAATTGCAGCATTTAATTCTAAAAAGGTGTTTATTGATTTGTTGTTGATTTTCGTAATTACATCTCCTTTTTTGATTTTAGCTATGTCTGCACCGGAATTCGGGACTACATTTTCGATGTAAAAACCTTGTGACAAGTCAATGTTTTTTTGTTCGGCAATTTGTTTATTTAATTCAAATCCTTGCACACCTAAAGTTCCTTGTTGTACGTTTCCAAATTCTAATATATCTTCAATGATTTTTCTTGTCATGTTTGAAGGAACTGCAAATGAGTACCCGACATAAGAGCCAGTTTCTGAACTTATTAATGTGTTTATTCCGATTAATTCGCCCCGTGTATTTACTAAAGCACCACCTGAATTACCCGGATTCACCGCAGCATCCGTTTGAATAAAAGATTGGATTCCATCATTAGAAAGATTTCTCGCTTTGGCAGAGACAATTCCAGCTGTTACTGTTGAATTTAAATTATAGGGATTTCCTACGGCTAAGACCCATTCGCCAACTTCAATGGCGTCAGAATCTCCAAAAGTTGCGTAGGGTAATTTCTCATCGTTGTCTATTTTTAATAATGCAATGTCTGTTTTTGGATCGGTTCCGATTAATTTTGCAGGAAATGTTCTGTTGTCATTTAATGTTATTTCTAGCTGATTCGCACCTTTTATTACGTGATTATTGGTTACTATATAACCATCTTCTGAAATTATAACTCCAGATCCAGTGCCAACTTGTGGTTGTATTTGTCTACCTCCCTGATAACCATAAAAGTATTCAAAAATTGGATTTAATCTACTTGTTCTGTAAGTCACATTTTTAACGTGTACTACATGGTTTATTGTATTCTTTGCGGCAACGGTTAAATTTGGCATTAAATATCCGTTGCTTACAGTCTGTATGGGAGTTGAATTGTTTATTGCTGTCGGAATTAATTCCGTGCTTTGTTTGTCAAATATTAATTTATAAGCTCCTAAAGTTATTGCTCCACTTAACAATGATGTGAAGAATATAGTACCAATGTTTTTCATAAAATCGTTATTGTGTTTTTAAATTTTGATTAAAATTAAAAAATGTATAATAATCTTAAAAACGCTTTAACTTTTGTTAACAATCTTTAACGGCTCATTAAATATTACTAAATTTGTGTTTCAATTAAATACTGAAATGACATATAATTTACATTTTTCTAAATATCAAGGAACTGGAAATGATTTCGTAATGATTGATAATCGTGATTTATCTTTTCCGAAAGAAAACACCAAACTTGTTGCTTTTTTGTGTGACCGACGTTTTGGAATTGGTGGTGATGGTTTGATTCTGATTGAGAATGATTCTGAAACCGACTTCAAAATGGTTTATTACAATTCTGATGGTAATGAAAGTACAATGTGCGGAAATGGCGGTCGTTGTTTGGTTGCCTTCGCAAAACAATTAAACATGATTTCTGATTCGTGTTCTTTTATTGCGATTGATGGTTTGCATTACGCAAAGATTTCTGATGAAATTATTTCTTTACAAATGATTGATGTAAATGAAGTTTCTGTTAATGAAAATTTTACTTTTTTAAATACGGGTTCGCCTCATCACATAGAAATGGTTACTGATGTGAAAAATTGTGACATATATAATAAAGGTAAAGAAATTCGTTATTCGGATTTGTATGCTCCGGGTGGTACAAATGTAAATTTTGTCGAAAAAATTTCAGACGATTATTTCAAAGTTCGAACGTATGAACGTGGAGTAGAAGATGAAACTTTTTCGTGTGGAACGGGAGCTACTGCGGTTGCGATTGCAATGTTTGAAAATAAAATTACAAATAAGAATGCTATCCAGATTGAAGTTCCGGGTGGAATGTTATTTGTTTCGTTTGATAAAAATGAAGTAGGAATTTATGAAAATGTAATATTATCTGGACCAGCAAAAAAAGTTTTTGAAAGTGATATAACGGTTGTTTTATAATGAAAACATTAATTGGAAATAGTTGCTATTTACGTGCTTTAGAACCTGAAGATTTAGATTTTATATATCAAATAGAAAATGACGAATCACTTTGGGAAGTTTCGCATACGCAAACGCCTTACAGTAAATTTTTAATCAAACAATATTTAGAAAATTCTCATTTAGATATTTATGAAGCCAAGCAATTGCGTTTGGTCATTGTTTGTAACGAAACAAATTTACAGATTGGTTTGATTGATTTATTTGATTTTGACCCAAAAAACGAACGTGTTGGAATGGGGATTGTAATTTCTGCTGTTGAAAATCGAAAATTAGGATTTGGTAATGAAGCGGTTAGCTTGTTGGTGAATTATGTTTTTGAGTATTTGAATGTGCATCAAATTTATGTTAATATTAGCACTGATAATTCGGCAAGTATCAAGCTTTTTTCTAATTTTGGATTCGAAAAAATCGGTATTAAAAAAGCTTGGAATAAAGTAGGCAATCTGAGAAAAGATGAAGCTTTATATCAATTAATAAAATCAAATTAATGAAACTTAAAAATCTTGTATCCATTCTGCTTGTAATTGTAATGTCTGGATTATTAATTTATGGTTATAAACTTTATAACAAAACGTTTGTGTCTAATACTTCTTTTAATGAAAGAGAAGTTTATATAACTATTCCAACGAATAGTACGCATGAAGATATAAAAAAAATATTAACTCCTTATGTAAAAGATTTTGATCAATTAGATGCGGTTTTTCAACAAGTAAGTTTTGAACAGAGTTACATTCCAGGTCGTTTTTTATTAAAAAAAGGGATGTCTAATTATGATTTAATTCAAGCATTGAAATACAACGTTCCTGTTAAATTAACTTTTAATAATCAAGAAACGATTGAGAAATTGGTTTCGAGAATTTCTTCTCAAATCGAACCAGATTCAATTGCTTTAATGAATGTTTTCTTAGAACCAGAATTTTTAGAAGAAAATAATTTCACGAAGGAAGATGTTCTTTCTATGTTTATCCCGAATACTTACGAATTTTATTGGAACACAACTCCATTAAAAGTTAGAAATCAAATGCATAAAGAATATACTCGTTTTTGGAATGAAGAACGTAGAACAAAAGCTGAAAAACTTGGTTTAACTCCAACTGAAGTTATAACATTAGCTTCAATTGTTCAAAAGGAAACTGCAAAAGTTGATGAACGTCCAAAAGTTGCCGGTGCTTATTTAAATCGTTTAGAAAAAGGAATGTTGTTACAAGCAGATCCAACTGTAGTTTATTCAAAAAAATTACTTTCAAATGATTTTGATCAAATTATAAAGCGTGTTTATCTTAAAGATTTAAAGTTAGATTCTCCTTATAATACATATATGTATAAAGATTTGCCTCCTGGGCCTATCGCAATGCCAGATATTAGCTCGGTTGATGCAGTTTTGAATCCAGAGAAACATAATTATATTTTCTTCTGTGCAAGTGTTGAAAGAATGGGATATCATGAATTTGCAGAGAATTTAGCTCAACATAATGTGAATAGAGATAAATATTCAGCTTGGTTAGATAAGAATAATATTCAATAAATTAAATAGCATCTTTTTTAGGTGCTATTTTTTTTGAAATATGACGTTTTAAAACTTATTTTATTTCTGAGGACCAATAATTTAACTAAAAATTATATTAAAAACAAGGAAAAAGGTATGTTTTTTAATATTTGTAAGTTGTTAATTATCAATAAATTGAGTTATAATTTGTGTTAAAAAATGAGTTAAAGACTCGCTTTTAGGGCTGTTTTTGTTTTTATGTCGTAAATTTGCACTGCTAATATCAAGGGGTGACAGCGCTTGAGAAAACAAATTTGATGATAAAAAAATGTTCTTATTTTATTGGAATTATTACTTTGATAGTTCTAGTTTTTTCTGCTTTTAAAAAGTATGAAACCAAATCGATATCTAATTTTTTAACTACTGCGAAGGAAAATATAACGTACCATGTTCCTACAGAAAATGAGGTTGAAGAAAAATTACTTGCCGATAATTACAAAGTAACTCCAATAACAAAAAGTAAATCTTTTATTGAGTTTAAAGAAGCTCTTGCGGAAAGAGAATCAGCTGGTGAATATGATATCGTGAATTCTTATGGATATATGGGAAAATATCAATTCGGAAAAGCAGCTTTAAAAACAATTGGTATAAATGATTCGAAAGAATTTCTAGGAAATCCAGCAATGCAAGAAAAAGCTTTTATTGCTTTATTGCAAATTAATAAATGGATATTAAGAAAAGAAATTTCTAAGTTTCAAGGTAAAAGAATAGGTGGTGTTTTAATTACTGAATCTGGAATTTTAGCAGCTGCTCATTTAGGTGGAGCTGGTTCTGTTCAAGATTTTTTAAGATCCAATGGTTCTGTAAGTTTTAGTGATGGTTATGGTACAAATATCAAACACTATTTTAAAAAATTTGCAGGTTATGATACATCTAATATAACCGAAGATAAGCAAGCAATGGTTATGTAGTAAAAAAAGTAAAAGCTTCTTTAGAAATAGAGAAGTTTTTACTTTTTTTAGTTTAATGAAATATTTTTTGGTAGATTGTAATTGTTGATGTATCTTTGAAGGGTATACAAAAAATTCCGGAAGACATGTTTGAGTTTCAACAGTACATTGCTTTCTTAATCGGAATGGGCATTTTAACAATGGGATTCTGGTTAATGTTTTTCTTAGTTGGTTTCGTTTTTTACTGGGCAATCGGTGGAGCTAGAGACTTAATGCAAGAAAAAGCAGCAAAGAGAAAAGCTTAAGTAATTAAGTTTTATAAAAAAAGAGAACTTTTAAAGTTCTCTTTTTTTTATTTTAAAATAATATTGAAATCAAACCTATAAAGAAATCAATGATCATTTTGATTAAGTTTAATAGTATCATAATCTATATTTTTTAAGGTTATTTTATTAGTTGCAACTGATGCAAGTTAAGCTTTCATCTGTTAGTTTATAATAGTTAATTCCACTTTGAATATTGTTGTTGTAGTCAAAATCAATATCGTTGGTGTTGTTTATTCTAACTGTTTTAGAACTAGGTAAATATAATACAATTTTAACATTGTTGTTGTATTTTTCAGAATTATTTTTTTCTGTCAAAATTGCATTTGCAAGCTCAATATTATTGTTGTCAATTTTTGAATAATATTCAAGTATTGTTGGAGTTTCTGTAACCGAAGTTTTACTTGAATAATTACTAATTACCAACGATGCATTTTTCGAATATGCCGCTTATGTAATGATTTCAAAATATCCATCTTTATTTGTTGTTGATTTTATTTCAAATTCAACATCATTATCTTCAATATAAGCTTTGTCATTATTTAAAGTGTCATTTATTCCATAAAATCTAGGATCACGAACAAAGTCAATATTTATGGTGTCATTTTTTATATGATCTAAAGATTTTTTTACGACGGTAACTCTTTTGTTATCGTTTATGAATTTGTTGAATGAATCATTTTTTGTCTCTACTTCAATCATTATAATTGAAAAGCAAAAAATTGCAATACCCCAAATAATTCCTAGTAAAATTGTAATCAATCCAACGTATTTTATATTTTTATATAAGCAGCTTAGGCCAGTTATAAATATTATTAATGATGGGATAAAAGCTATTAAAAATAGTGATAATAATATCAGCCATGAAGGATAGCCTAAATTCGTAACTTCTTCAAAGGGAAAGTTCTCAATATTTAAATATGATATTCTATTAAATACAAAAATCATAATTGAAGAACCTATCATTCCCATTGTTCCAATAAATATACAGCCGATTCCAATTATTTTCAAAATTATTTCGCTCAATTTTGTACCTGCATTTTTAAATCTTTGTGTATCAATATTTCTAATATTGTTTCCAAGCTGGTCAAAATTTTCTCTAACTTGTTTTTCAATATTCGAGATATTTACAGGTTCACCTTTCATTTCAAGAATATCTGAAACCGTTTTCGCTTTTGGAATGATAAGCCAAAGGATTGGATAAATGATAATACTTGATCCGTAAACAAAAACTAATAATATAAATAGGATACGTATCCAAACTACGTCAATATTAAAATAATTTGAAAGTCCAGATAAAACACCACCTAAAACTCTTTTTTCACCATCACGGAATAATTTTCTAGGTCTTTTTATATAATTTTCATTCGATGAATTTTGAGTTGATTGATTTTGTGAATCGTTCTCATCATCTAAACGATAATCTTCAGGTTGTCCCATGATTTGAATGATGTTATCTACATCAATCATACTGATTACGCCTGTTTTTGGATTTGTTTTTTCACTGAAAATCTCAGCAATTCGACTTTCAATGTCATTTATGATTTCATCTTTACCATCTGTATTTAAAGAATTCTTTATAGCTTCAAGGTAATTGCTTAATTTTTCATAAGCATCTTCATCAATATGGAAAAATAAGCCAGCTATATTTATGGTTACAGTCTTATTCATTGTTTAGTTGTTTTTCGGTTATTAATTTAACAGCGTTTGATAATTCAGTCCAAGTTGTTGCTAATTCTTTCAAGAAGCTTTCTCCTTGTTCTGTTAATTTGTAATACTTTCTCGGTGGTCCCGAAGTAGATTCTTCCCAGCGATAACTTAACAAATCATCATTTTTTAATCGGGTTAGTAGTGGGTAAATTGTTCCTTCAACTACTAACAATTTAGCATCTTTTAACATTTCTAATATTTCAGAAGTGTAGCAATCTTTATCTTTTAAAAGAGAGAGTATGCAAAATTCTAAAATACCTTTACGCATTTGTGCTTTTGTATTTTCAATATTCATAGAACTTATTTTTAATAGATATATCTTTTATTATTGTTAAGCAAAGATATAAATAAAAGCAAGTATTTTGTATTACATAGTACTGTTATTTAACTTTAATTTAACATTTAATTAACTTAAAAATGTTTTGAAGTTTTTTTTGTTTATTTGTAAAAAAGCTTAATTTTATCGCACCAAAAAAACACTATACATATGGAATTCACACCGTCGAAATTAAATATGTATTTATTTGCGAAATTGCCTTCGGCCTATTGGTCTGGTGTTCGCGTATCATCAATCGATGAAAATAAATGCATTGTCAGAGTTAAACATAAATGGTTTAATCAAAATCCCTTTAAGTCGATGTATTTCGCCGTACAAGCTATGGCTGCTGAGTTGAGTACAGGTGCTTTGGTTATGTTACAGATTCAAAAGTCTAAACAAAAGATATCTATGTTAGTTGCTAATAATAACGGAAGTTATACAAAAAAGGCAACTGGTCTGATAACTTTTACTTGTATAGATGGTAAAAAAGTAAGAGAAGCAATTAATCAGGCTGTTGAAACTGGAGAAGGACAGAAGTTTTGGATACAATCTATTGGAAAAGATGAAGTCGGAGATCAAGTATCGGAAATGAATTTTGAATGGACCATAAAAGTGAAACACTCATGAAAGTTTTAATTACTGGAGCTACTGGTTTTATTGGTACTTCGCTTACAAATTTTTTGTTAGATAATGGTTTGGAAATTAATTACTTAACAACATCGAAAGCTAAAATTGAATCGACAGTCAATTATAAAGGTTTTTATTGGAATCCAGAAAAACTTGAAGTTGATGCTAATTGTATAGCCGGAGTTGATTATATTGTCAATCTGTCAGGAAAATCAATTGGATGTCGTTGGAATTCAAAAAATAAAAAAGAAATTCTTGAAAGTAGAATAAATAGTTCAAAAGCTTTATATAAATTACTAGAAACAAATAATCATTCCGTAAAGAAAGTGATTAGTGCTTCAGCAGTAGGTATCTATAAAAATGATGTAAGAAAATTACAATCAGAAGCAGAGACTAATTTTAATTCTGATTTTTTAGGAACCGTTTGTAAACAATGGGAAGCTGAAAATGAAAAATTTAAATCTTTAGGTATCGAAACTTTAATTGTACGTTTTGGTTTGGTTTTGTCTGATAAGGAAGGAGCTTTACCTAAATTTACAAAAGCAATTAAAAATTATGTAGGAAGTACATTTGGAACTGGTGATCAATGGTATTCTTGGATTCATATACATGATTTAGTTAGAATAATTGATTTTGGAGTAAAGACTGAAACAACAGGAGTTATAAATGCAGTTTCACCTTATCCAAAAACACAAAAAGATTTTTTAGCGACTTTATCAAGAACATTAGAGCGTAAAATTTTATTACCTGCAATTCCAAGTAGTTTATTAAAAATGGTTTATGGAGAAATGCATCATTTGTTAACTGATAGTCAGAAAATTAGTGCAAATAAATTATTAAATTTAGGTTTCGAATTTAAGTATCCGTTACTTAAAGATGCTTTAAGAAATTTTTATAGTCAAAACCAAAAAGTTTAGAACAAAAAAAATAAGTCCTTGAAAAAGGACTTATACTTTATATTTAAGTGGTAAATGAACCACTTTTTTTGTTTCGTAAAATTCGTTATCAAAAATATCTGATAAATTATAAAGTGTTGCTTTCGGAAAATCTTGAAGTTCTTCAGTTAAATCACCACCTTTTAAATAAAGAATCCCATTCTCTAACTCGTGATTGTTTTTCTTCTTCGTTTTTCCTTTTACCCATTTTACAAAATCGGGCATATTTGTAACGGCTCTACTTACAATAAAATCAAATTCTTCTTTGACTAATTCGGCACGTTTTTGTTCCGCTTTCAAGTTTTTTAAACCAATTGCAGTTGCAACTTCATTAACAACTTTAATTTTTTTAGCAATTACATCAATTGCATAAAAATTTGTTTCTGGAAATAAAATAGCCAATGGAATAGCAGGGAAACCTCCGCCGGTACCAACATCCATAACTGTACTTCCTGGTTTAAATGCTAAAATTTTTGCAATTCCAAGTGAATGTAAAATGTGTTTTGTATATAATTCATCGATATCTTTCCTTGAAATAACATTGATTTTTGCATTCCAATCTTGATATAGATTCTCTAACATTTCGAATTGTTTTACCTGAATTTCGGTTAAATCAGGAAAATAACGTAAAATATCTTTCATAAATTTGAATTTATGCAAAAGTACGTTTTATATCATTAATTTAAGAATTATCACTTCAATTAATTCACTTTTATATTTACCTTTGAATCATAAACACAATTAATAAAATGACTACAAACCATTTATCAGACAGAATAAATAATTTATCTGTATCGCAAACTTTAGCAATGGCTGCTAAGGCAAGAGAATTAAAAGCTTTAGGTAAAGATATTATCAGTTTAAGTTTAGGTGAACCTGATTTTAATACACCAGATTTTATCAAAGAAGCTGCAAAAAAAGCAATTGATGAAAACTACAGCACTTACACCCCAGTAGAAGGATATGCTGAATTGAAAGATGCAATTATTTTAAAATTCAAACGTGATAATGGTTTAGATTATAAACCTGCAAATATTGTAGTTTCGACTGGTGCAAAACAATCTTTATATAATATTGCTCAAGCGATGTTAAATGAAGGTGATGAGGTTATTTTACCTGCTCCATTTTGGGTAAGTTATTCAGAAATTATTAAATTATCTGGAGGTAATCCAATTGAAGTTCCAACTTCTGTTGAATCTGATTTCAAAATGACTCCAGCTCAATTAGAAGCTGCAATCACTCCAAAAACTAAAATGATGTGGTTCAGTTCTCCTTGTAATCCTTCAGGTTCGGTTTATAATAGAGAAGAATTAACTGCTTTAGCTGAGGTTTTAGCTAAATATCCAAATATTTTTGTGGTTTCTGACGAAATCTATGAACACATCAATTTCTCTGGAACTTTTTGTAGTATCGCTTCAATTCCTGGAATGTTCGAAAGAACAATTACCGTAAACGGAGTTGCAAAAGCATTTGCTATGACAGGTTGGAGAATTGGTTATATAGGAGCTCCAGAATTTATTGCTAAAGCTTGTACAAAATTACAAGGTCAAGTTACAAGTGGTGCAAATTCTATTGCGCAACGTGCAACAATTACTGCATTAGAAGCTGAACCAAAAGTACTTAAATATATGGTTGATGCGTTCCATAAACGTAGAGATTTAGTTATCGGTTTAATAAATGATATTCCTGGTTTAAAAGTGAATGTTCCGGAAGGAGCTTTTTACGTTTTCCCTGATGTTTCTTCTTATTTCGGAAAAACGTTGAATGGTTATGAAATCAAAGATGCGAATGATTTATCTATGTATTTATTAGAATTTGCAAATGTAGCTACCGTTACTGGTGATGCATTCGGAAATCCAAATTGTATTCGTTTATCTTATGCAACAAGTGAAGAAGTTTTAGTTGAAGCTTTCCGTAGAATTAAAGAAGCTTTAGTTAACTAATTTTTTTTGAACAATATATTAAGAAGTCTAACTTTATAGTTAGGCTTTTTTTGTTTTATTGAATTATATGCTGATTGTCAATAGATTTGTTTGTGTTTTTTGTAAAATTATCAGTCTAAGTTTTATTTGATTGTTTTTTTTATAGTTTTATCACGTTAAATACAAATTATGAAAAGAGCTATTTTATGTGCTTTGTTTTTACCATTTGTAATGCAAGCCCAAGAGAATGAAAATACATTAGATGAATTGATTATTCAAAACAATCGAATATCAATTCCGTTTACAGAACAAAATAGAAATGTTAGTGTAATTACAGCTGAAGAAATTAAGGTTTTACCTGCAAAATCTATAAATGAACTATTGACTTACGTTTCTGGTGTTGATATTCGTCAACGTGGACCGTTCGGAACACAAGCTGATGTGAGTATTGACGGAGGAAGTTTTGAGCAAACTTTAATTCTTTTAAATGGAGTTCGAATTTCTGACCATCAAACGGCTCATAATTCGTTGAACATTCCAATTCCAACAGAAGCAATTGAACGTATTGAAATTTTAAAAGGTCCAGCAGCCCGAATTTATGGAGTAAATAGTTTAACTGGTGCAATTAATATTGTAACCAAAAAACCAACTGAAAATTCATTTTTTGCAAATGTTTTTGCAGGAACTAATTTTAAAAAGGATAAAGAAGAAACCAACGAAATATTCAACGGTCGTGGCATTCAATTAGGTTTTACTTTGGCTAAAGAAAAATTTCAGCATCAATTATTTGGATCGCACGAATCGGGTAGTGGATATCGTTACAATACCGCTTATCACAACAATAAAGTTTTTTATCAAGCAGATTTTCAATCAAACGATAATAATAATTTCAATTTGTTAGCTGGTTATGTCAATTCAAATTTTGGAGCAAACGGATTTTATGCGGCTCCGGGTGATAAAGAAGCCAAAGAAATTGTTCAGACGGTAATGTTTGCTGTTCAATCAAAACATAGATTGAGTGATAATTTTGTTTTATTACCGCAAATTGGTTACCGATATAATTATGACGATTATCGTTATTTCCGACATAAATTAGATGTTGCTAGAAGTCAACATTATTCAAATAGTTTAAATGCACAATTAAACGCTAATTATCAGGTGAATTATGGCGAATTTGGTTTTGGAGTTGAAGGTCGATATGAGCAAATAAATTCGAGTAATATCGGAGATCACGAACGTGAAAATTTTGGGTTTTATGCTGAGTTTAGAACACAAGAAATAGAAAAAATCGATTTTACGATTGGAGCTTACACGAATTATAATTCGGTTTTCGGATGGCAAGTTTTTCCAGGTTTGGATTTTAGTTATTTGATTCAGCCCGATTTTAAATTTATAGCAAGTGCTGGAACAAGTCAAAGAATTCCTTCGTTTACAGATTTGTATTTGGACCAACGTCCTGGAAATATTGGAAATCCAAATTTGATTTCAGAAAAAGCGATTCAATACGAAGGAGGTTTTAAGTTTGAAGATGAAAAATTCAATGCCAAAGCAATTGTTTTTTATCGTGATATAAATGATTTTATCGATTGGACACGACTTTCTGCTGAGGATCCTTGGCAAGCAAATAACGTTGGAAGTTTAAGAACAACCGGAGTTAATGCAAGTTTTGATTATCGATTAAAAGCCGATAAAAACGATTGGAAATTTAAATTGGCTTACACCTATTTATCTCCAAAAATGGAAGGTTTGGCAGAAGATAACTCTTCAAAATATAAGATTGAGAATTTTCGTCATCAGTTGGTAAATATAATTCAATGGTCTAATTCGAATTGGTCAGCATTAATTGCGAATAGATATAATGAGCGTATATCGTACATAGATTATTTCTTGACCGATTTACGAGTTTCGTATCAATATAAAAGTTTTAATTATTATGTTGATGCGCAAAATATTTTTGATAAAACATATATCGAAGCAGGTGCAGTTCCAATGCCTGGTCGTTGGTTTAGTGTTGGAATTAAGTTTAATGGAAAAATATAAAGCATTTTTTATTACACAATCTCACAAAAGGGATGGAAGCTTTGTTTGAGCTCTTTTACAAATTTTTAATTTGTGAAAAGCGAGTGCGAACAGCCCGACCTGAAACGCAGTGGAAGGTTTTGCCCAAATGAAATGTCTAAAAAACTACTTGTTTTAAAACATTTTGTATTTTAGCCTTAAAATAGATAGAAATGATTTCGAAAGAACAATTTGATAAAGAATTAGAATTAATTATAGAAAATGCTATTCGCGAAGATGTTGGTGACGGCGACCACAGTTCGTTGGCTTGTATTCCGGCTGACGCTATGGGAAAAGCAAAGCTTTTGGTTAAAGAAGATGGAATTTTGGCGGGTGTAGAATTTGCTAAAATGATTTTTAATTATGTTGATTCTGATATGGAAGTCGAAGTTTTGATTGAAGACGGAACTCCAGTGAAATATGGCGATATTGCATTTTATGTTACCGGAAAATCACAATCGATTTTAAAAGCGGAACGAGTGGTTTTGAATTCGATGCAACGTATGAGTGCGATTGCTACGAAAACTAGCGAATTCATGAAGTTGGTTGAAGGAACTAAAGCTAAGATTTTAGATACGCGTAAAACAACTCCTGGTATTCGTGCGATTGAAAAATGGGCGGTGAAGATTGGTGGTGGCGAAAATCACAGATTTGCGTTGTATGATATGATTATGTTGAAAGATAATCATATTGATTTTGCTGGTGGAATTACGCAAGCAATCAATAAAACGAAACAATATCTTAAGGATGAAAATAAAGATTTAAAGATTATTGTTGAAGCTCGTGATTTGAATGAAATTGCTGAGATTTTAGAAAATGATGGTGTTTATCAGATTTTAATTGATAACTTTAATTTCGAAGATACTAAAAAAGCTGTTTCAATGATTAATGGTAAATGTTTTGCTGAATCATCTGGAAACATTAACGAGAAAACTATTCGTGAATATGCAAATTGTGGTGTAGATTTTATTTCTTCGGGCGCTTTGACACACTCGGTTTATAATATGGATTTGAGTTTAAAAGCGGTTTTATAACTTTATAATCTATAAAATTGTCAACAAAAATAGAAAGAAAACTAATGAAAATCCCAGTTGTTAATAAGCTGGTAGAATTTTCAAAAAATATTAAGCTTCCTGGTTTAAAAGGTTTGACACTTTATGAACTTTTGGAACTTTATATTTATGGAATCGTGCGAGGTGCATTTTCGTATCGAGCTGGTTCTATTGCGTTTAGTTTCTTTATGGCGCTTTTCCCGTTCGCACTTTTTATTTTGAATTTGATTCCTTACATTCCGTTAGAAAATTTTCAACAAGATTTTCTTCAGTTTGTAGAAGACAGCGTTCCACCAAATACGTACGGAGCAATCGAACTTATTCTGATTGATATTATGAATAACAGTTACAAAAGTTTGATTTCTACCGGTGTTATTATGTCGGTTTTCTTAATGGCAAATGGTGTAAATGCGATAATTGGAGGTTTTGAATCGTCGTATCATATTACAAATTCCAGAAATTTTATTCGTCAATATATTGTTGCGGTTAGTTTGTCGATTCTACTATCTTTAATTATGATATTTTCAGTTGCCGTTTATTTAGTAATTGAATATTTAATGCAGGTGACTGAAATTCCATTGCTTGGGAATATTGCACGTTCTGTTTTTGTAACTTCAATGATTTTAGTAGTTGTTTCTATTTTGTATAAATTTGGTACAAAGGAAACAAAAGCAATGGCATTTATATCTTATGGTTCGGTATTTACAACCATTTTGGTAGCCTTAACATCTTATGGTTTTGGAGTTTATGTATTACGATTTGCTAAATATAACGAGTTGTATGGTTCAATTGGTACACTTTTGGTAGTGATGATTTACATTTGGATTAATTGTATGATTCTTTTGTTAGGTTTTGATTTAAATGCAACAATTTTGAAATTGAAAAGTAAAAATTTATATATTAGTAAAAAATAACAAACAATAATTATGAAAAAAAGACTAATTTTTATGTTTATGACAATGTTCCTTGGAATAGGTTCAATGTCAGCTCAAAGTGTAATTGGAAAATGGAAAACGATTGATGATGAAACAGGTAAGCCAAAATCAATAGTTGAAATTTCAGAAAAAGATGGAAAAATATACGGTAAAGTAATTGAGATTTTAACTGAAAATAAAACTGCAGTTTGTTCTAAATGTGAAGGAACAAATAAAAATAAACCAATTAAAGGCTTAACAATTATTACAGGTTTAAAAAAAGATGGTTCAGAATATAACGGAGGTAAAATTTTAGACCCAACTTCTGGTAAAGAATACAAATGTATGATGAAGTTAAACGGTAAAGACAAATTAGATGTTCGTGGTTATGTGGGAATTCAAGCATTAGGACGAACTCAAACTTGGATTAGAATGTAATTTCAATAAATAAAATAAAAACAAAACACTTCAGAATTTCTGAAGTGTTTTTTGTTTCAATAATGTATTTTATTGTTTTTTGAATCAATAATTAAATAGTCATAATTCCCTTTTTTGACGAATATTTTCTTTTGATTATTTGCTAGTTCAATAATTTTTGTCGGAATTCCATTCATTTTAAGTTCTCCTTTTCTGTAAATTAAAAGTAATGCAGGATAATTAATTGTTTTTTCGGTTGGAATTTCTACTTCGATTTGAACGTTATCATTTAACCAAGATGAATCGATTTTTTCAAAATTAATTATAGGTTGAATAATACTAATATCCGTTTCATAACTAGTGGAATTACTTCTAAAAATCGTTTCGTCAGAATTTATAAGAATACTTGGCACATTACTTTGAACCAATTTAGATAATGGTTGATTGTAACGATTTTCGCCTTTATCTGAATATCTGTTTTGGTCAATTGTTAACGGATTTATTTTCGTCAAATCTGCTAAAACTCCAGCCATTGATTTTCCTCTGCCATTATTGTCGCCCTCGAAAGCATGACCAGCTCCACAATAAATAAAATACTTTCCATCGGTATGATTCTGCATAAATTTATAAATATTCTGAGCTTGAGCAATTTCTCGATTTTTCCATTTATCGGTATCCCAATTATCAGTTTCTGAGGCTTCATAACCAAAAAGCGTAAAACCTAAGTCCAAAGCTTCTTTGATAAAATTTCCGAATTCAGGTTCGGAAGTATAATAACCACTTTCTATTGTAGCAAATTTTCTATCATTGATTTGATTGTCATTTAAAGCTTCTAAACCTAAATATCTATAGCCATTATCGTATAATCCTTTTAACAATGAACGAGCAAATTTTCTATGACTTGAATTGTGATGTAATTCGTTTAATATGATAATTTCTTCTTCTTTACTTTTTTCTAAAATATATTCCTTGGCTGAAATAACCTTGCTTTTAGCAAGAAAAAGCGAATCAAATTCGGTCAGTTTAATTTCTTTTTGATTAGGTCTTTGTTCATTCCAAGTTTTTAGAGCTTGTTTATAATCTCCCTGAAAGGCAAAATTCGTAGCTGCTATCTGTAAAGCAAATGCGTTTTGATTTGAATCTTTTTCTGCAATTATATCTTTAGATAGTTTATAAGGAAATTCTTGAGCAATTATATTTTGTTGTGAAATCAAATACGCAAATAATAAAAGTGAAAATTTTACCATATTGGAATAGTTATGAATTTAAATATGATATTTTGGTTAATTAACTCTAATTAATTCTACTCGTCGATTCTTTGCCTTGTTTTCTTCAGAATCATTTGTAGCTATTGGTTTTTCTGAGCCAAAACCAACAGTAGATAATCTGTTTTTATCAATTCCGTTTGATGTAAGCTTTTCTTTAACTGCTTCAGCTCGATTTGCAGAAAGTGTTTTATTATGAGTCGAATTTCCGGAATTATCTGTATGTCCTTCAATGCTGATTTTTAAAGTCGGATTTTTTTTTAAAGCAACAGCAATTTCGTTTACCGTTTCAATTCCATCATTAGAAATAGTTGATTTATCGACATCGAAATTGATATATAAAACAGCTTTTCCTTTTTCTATTAAATCAGAAGAAATTTCTTCGGCAGTAACTTTGGTAATCGATTGTTCAAAAGCAGCTTCTTGTAACACATTCAAAGACGCTCCTGCATTATTTGAAATATATTGAACGTAAATATTGCCATCATTTTTTGTGCGTAAAACCCAAAATTTTATATTTTGTCCAGCGTAACCAATATCGCCTTCGTCGCCTTTATTTGGGTCTTTTTTGTTATATCTGTCGTATTCTTCTTTTGTGATTTCTCCGTCAAAAACTTTAACAGCTCCAATTGATAAAAGATAATCAGACATACTTTTTTCGAAAAAATGCTGAGAGAAATTTTCTCCTTGATTGGGAGAAACAAAAGTTTTATAAAGTTTACCTTCAAAAGATGTCATAATTCCTTCAATAGGGAAGAAACAAACGTCAAATTCACGAACCAAGGGTTTGTTCATTTCTTTTAAACCTTTAGGTAAATTTATAAACGGAAAAACACCAATGTCAGCAGTTGAAACTGAAATATTTTCGATATTAAAACTATTTTCAATTGGTTTTGAAGTTTCGTTAGATATTAAAGTATCATTGGTTATGATTTCATTTTCCTTGTTTTTTTGATTACACGAAATAACCAATAAAGCAGTAAATAATAATAAAACAGTTTTTTTCATGATATAATTAGATAATAATTTTTCTAAATAAACAATTTTTAGAATTTAAATCCAAATTAATTGTTATTTCCAATTATTGTTTAACACCATCAAATAAAAAGTTAATTTCTGTTTCTGCTTGTTGATTTGTTGATAATTCAAGTGTTTTAACTTCGGCGGTATACCAAAAATAACCTTCTATAATTCCGTTAACACTATTAATATCATTGTTAAATCCACTTTCTACTTTAAAAGTTTTAGGAGTTACACTAGAATAAGCTTCACCAGATTTTGCTTCAACCTTTAAATGCTGATTATCTACTTTTGTAACGATAACAACAGCATCAAAATATTCGTATTGATCCAAATAACTCGATCTTAATTTTCCTTTATACGTACCGACTGCAGCATCAATTGTTCCTGGAGTTGGTTGTTCAAAATTTGTATTGTCATCACTGCTACTGCAACTTGTTACAATTATTCCGATGCTTAATAATGATAAAATACCTACGAATGCTAGTTTCTTTCTAAAATTTTTCATGTTGTTTGTCTTTTAAAAATTGTTTTCACAAAAATGATTAAATATAAATATGCTATCAATCGTCGAATTCTATGATTTTTTTTCTAATGGTTTACCTTGATTTTGTAAAACAAATGAAATTTGAAGTTTTTTATTAGGATATTTGTCTTTTAATTTTTTTGAAAACATGTTAAAGAAGATATTTTTCATCATATCATTTTCACTTATTTGTAATCTTGTTACAGCTCAGCATTTTTTTCCACTTGACGAAAATGCTTATTTATCAGAACTGTATAAAAATGTTCAAAATCAAAAAGATAAGAAAAAACAATTGCTGAATTACTTATTATTGTCTGAATTTTGGGCGCAATCCGATAGTTTAAAAAGTTGGAATGCCATTCAAAAAGTGCAAAAATCTAATGATAGAGAAAAATTAGATAAAGGTGTTTTAGATTATTTTTCGGGTATTTATTTTTCTTCTATTGGAAATAAAGCAAAAGCAAAAAAACATTATCAAAATGCCATAGATTTATTGAAGATTGAATCTAAAAATAATGAGATCCTTGTAAAAACTTTATATAACTACGCTTATATTCAGGTTGAAGATAAAGGATATGATTTTATGGTTAAAACATTAATCGAAGAATGTATTCCGCTAAGTCAAAGGATGAATAACTTAGAATTATTAGCTTTTTATAATACACAACTTGGATTAACTTTTATGTCAATTGGTCAATTTGATACTGCTGACGAATATCACAAAAAAGCACTTGATATTCTTAATAAAATTCCTGAAATGCAATCCGTACGTTTAATAACATATTTGAATCTTGTAAGTAATTACTGTTATAAACCGGATAGTAAATCGGCAAAAGTTTATTTAGATAAAGCAAAAAATATACTTTTAAAACTCAAAGATTCACAGCATTTATCCAATTATTATTATCAAGAAGCAATGTATCATACGACAAGAGAGGAGTATGTTATGGCTTTATTGAGTTTAGAAAAAGGCATTGAATTAGCAAAAGAAAAAAAGCAGTTTAAACTTTTACATATGCTTTATTTTAGAGTTTATAATGTCTTTTTGAAGCAAAAGGATTATTTAAAGGCAAGAAATCAACTTGAGCAGATTTTGAATGAAAATATTTTGAGTAAGGAACCTGTAAACAGAAAGATCACGTTCTCTCAATTAGCTGCTGTTAATGAAGTTTTAGGCGATTACAAACAAGCTTTTAATTGGATGAAAAAGGCAAGTGTGCTTAGCGATAGTTTACAGCAACAAAAAATTTTAGAAAAAATGAATGAGTTAGAAATCATTCATAAATCTTCTGAAAAACAAGAACAAATTAAAAAACTAGAACGAGAAAAATCAGAATCGGAATTAATTAATAAAAATAAAAACCTTCGAATTACCATTTTAGCTGTAGCATTGTTGCTTAGTTTGATAATTGCTTTTTTAATTTATTTGACATACAAAAAACAACAAAAAATCAATAAGCAAATTAATCTTAATCACAAACAAGAGCTTCTTTATATTGAAAAAGAACGCAAATACGAAGCTACGCAAGCTATTCTTCAAGGAGAAGAACAAGAAAGACAAAGAATCGCTCAAGATTTACACGATAGTATGGGAGGAATGCTTGCTAATATAAAGATGACAGTTTCTACAATGAATTTAGATAAAGCTGCAGAAATTGGGAGAAAAATTGACGCAACAATTTTAGAAATGAGACGTATTTCTAGAAATTTGATGCCTGAAACATTAAAAAATTTAGGACTTGAAATTGCACTTCGAGAGCTTTGTGAATCGATGTCTCAGAAAAATTTTACAATTCAATTTGAAGCATATAATCTTGCAGAGAATATTACTTTTCAAACGCAATTAGCTTTATATCGTATTACACAAGAAGCAATTAGTAATGTTATCAAATATGCACAAGCTGATATTGTTATTGTTCAAATTAGTCAAAATGAGGATACTTTGATATTAACGATTGAAGATGATGGAATTGGTTTTGAAAAATCTGAAATTAGCTATGGTTTAGGTTTAAAAAATATCGAAAACCGAACACGTTTAATTAATGGAAGTTTTGATATTGTAACAGAAAAAGGAAATGGAACTACTTTAAATATAGTTTGTAATGTATAAAAATAAAATAAATTTAGTGATAGTTGATGACCATCCAATGGTTTTGGAAGGATTGAAATATCTTTTACAACAAGATGAGAAGTTTCAAATTTTTTCTTTTACCAAAGGAAATGCAGCGCTAGATTTTATTCAAGAAAATAGGATTGATGTTGTGTTGCTTGATGTTGTTTTAAAAGATGGAAATGGTCTTGATTTCTGTAAAATAATAAAACGACATTCACCTGAAACCACAGTAGTTGGAATTAGCAATCAAGCTGAGCGAAGTATCATTTTACGTTTTTTAGAAAATGGCGGTAGTGGTTATATTTTGAAAAACGCAGATGCTAAAGAAATCATGCAATGCATTCAAGATGCTATAAACGGGAAGCTTTCTTTATGTAAAGATGTTCAGGAAATAATGGCTAAACCATCGGTAATTAATTATGAAATTCCACGAATTACCAAACGCGAACTTCAAATTTTAAAAGCTGTTTCAGAAGGACAAACTTCTGCAGAAATTGCAGATATAATGTTTATCTCTGTTATTACTGTAGAAACGCATCGAAGAAATTTGTTACAGAAATTCAAAGCTAAAAATATGATTGAGCTTGTAAAAATTGCGACTGACAACAAATTGATTTAATAATGTTTTTCATTTTGTTATTAATTTAGAATGCACTTCGAATTTTCGAGGTGTTTTTTATTTTATAACTATCTTTGTTTTTTGAGTTACACAGTAAAATATGCAATTTTTTATAAACGTTATTGTTCCTTTGGCACTTGCCGATTCGTTTACTTATGAAGTAAATGAAAACGAATTTCATTATTTACAAGTTGGAATGCGTGTAGCTGTTCCGTTTGGTAAAAGTAAAGTTTATACTGCTTTGGTGCTTTCAAAACACAATGTTCCGCCTGTAGCTTATCAAGCTAAAGAAATTCAGGAAATTATCGATTCGCAACCTATCGTAAATGAAACCCAGATTGCACATTGGAAATGGTTAGCAGAATATTATATGTGTACTTTGGGAGAAGTTTATCGTGCAGCTGTTCCATCGGCTTTGTTGTTGGAAAGTGAAACGATTGTTGTTTATAAACCTAAAAAAGAATATTTAATTTCTGAATTTACTGATGAAGAGTTTTTATTGTATGAAGCTTTTCAAAGTCAGGCAGTTTTAAAAATTGAAGAAATCATTTCGATTTTAAATAAAAAAAACGTCTTTCCTGTAATTCAGTCCCTTCTCGAAAAAGAAATCATTGTTCTGAATGAAGAAATAGTTGAATCATATAAACCTAAAATGGTTAAATATGTTAAACTAAATCCTGAATATGATGCTCCAGAAAAATTAAAAGATTTAATGGAAATGCTTTCTCGTTCAGAAAAGCAACGCTCCTTAGTGATGAAGTTTTTTCAATTAAAAGCAATTGATAAGAAACCTATCACATCAAAAACTTTATTAGAAAAAGCAGATGTAACTCCGGCTGTTTTAAAAGGATTAATTTCAAAAAATATATTTGAAGAATTTACATTGGCTCAAGACCGAGTGGTTTTCGCAGATGTAAATAAACAAGAAATTGTTCTAAGTGATTCACAGCAAACTGCTTTTGATTCAGTTGTTACTTCTTTTGAAAAATTCGATGTTACCTTATTAAAAGGAATTACAGGTTCTGGAAAAACTGAGATTTATATAAAATTAATTGAGCAAATTCTTAAGCAAGAAAAGCAAGTTTTGTATCTGTTGCCAGAAATTGCTTTAACCACGCAATTGGTTCAACGTTTAACCAAACATTTTGGAAATCAAGTTGCTGTTTTTCATTCCAAATATTCTTCTAACGAACGTGTTGAAGTTTGGTTTCGTGTGAATCAAAATTCTGAAAAGGCTAAAGTTGTGATTGGAGCTCGTTCTTCGATTTTTCTTCCTTTTTCTAATTTAGGATTCGTTGTTGTTGACGAAGAACATGAACCTTCGTTCAAACAACAAGATCCTGCGCCTCGTTTCCATGCACGAGATGCAGCTATTGTTCTTGCTAAAATGCATAATGCGAAAGTTTTGTTGGGTTCAGCAACACCAAGTTTAGAAAGTTTTTATAACGCGTATCAAAATAAATTCGGATTAGTAACATTAGAAAAACGTTTTGGAAATGTGAAATTACCCGAAATTGTTCTGATTGATATTAAAGAAAAGCACCGGAAAAAAGAGATGAAAGGTCATTTTAGTATTGACCTTTTGGATGAAATAAATCAAACATTGATTCGGGGAGAACAGGTTATTCTATTTCAAAATAGAAGAGGATTTTCTCCAGTTTTAGAATGTTTAACTTGTGGTCATGTTCCGCAATGTCCATCATGTGATGTAAGTTTAACATATCATAAATTTCAAGAACATTTACGTTGTCATTATTGTGGTTATACGATGGCAAAGCCCGTAAAATGCCACGTTTGTCACAGCGTTGATATTACAACAAAAGGTTTTGGAACGGAACAAATCGAATTGGAAGTGAAGGAATTATTTCCAAATAAATCGATTGCTCGTATGGACCAAGATACAACTCGAGGAAAATATGCATTTGAGAAATTAATTGACGCGTTTAAAAATCAAGAAATTGATATTTTGGTTGGAACTCAAATGTTAGCAAAAGGTTTGGATTTTGATAATGTAACTTTAGTTGGAATTCTGAATGCAGATAATGCTTTGTATTTTCCTGATTTTCGTGCTCATGAACGTGCATTTCAAATGTTTATGCAAGTTGCAGGTCGAGCAGGAAGAAAAGATAAGGAAGGAAAAGTTTTTATCCAAACATATAATCCATATCATAATATTATTCAGCAAGTTACAACAAATGATTATGGTTCGATGTTTAAAGAACAAATGTATGAACGTTTGAATTTTAAATATCCACCTTTTTACCGTTTGATTCGATTGCAATTGAAGCATGTTGATTTTCAGAAAGTAAAAGAAGGGTCGTTTTGGTTGTATAATTTATTATCAAAACAATTGGAAATGCCCGTTTTAGGTCCTGAAGAACCATCGATAAATCGAATCAGAAATCAATACATACGAATTATTCTGATAAAAATCCCGATTAATATTCCATTGAATAAAACCAAAAACGAAATCAGAAAATCTATAAAAAGTTTTGAAGCAATTGGAGCTTATCGTTCAATCAAAACAACGATTAGTGTCGATTTTTATTAAAAAAAGGTTTGTTAAGTTTTGTAAATCAAAATCAAAAAACTATCTTTGCACCCAATTTATAACAAATTAAATTTTATTATTATGAATCAATATGAAACTGTTTTCATTTTGAATCCCGTTTTATCTGAAACTCAGGTAAAGGAAACAGTAGCGAAATTCGAGGAATTTCTTGCTTCTAAAGGGGCTAAAATGGTATCTAAAGAAGATTGGGGCTTAAAAAAATTAGCTTACGAAATTCAAAACAAAAAAAGTGGTTTTTACCATTTATTTGAGTACACTGTAGCTGCTGACGCAATCATTGGTTTAGAAACTGAATTCCGTCGTGACGAAAGAGTTATGCGTTTCTTAACAGTTTCTTTAGACAAACACGCTGTTGCTTGGGCTGAAAGAAGAAGAGAGAAATTAAAAACTAAAAAAGCTTAATTATCATGGCAAGTATTGAACAATCTGCAAAAGGTAAAAAAGACGGAGATATCAGATATTTAACGCCTTTAAATATTGAAACAAACAAGACTAAAAAATATTGTCGTTTCAAAAAATCTGGAATCAAATACATCGATTATAAAGATGCTGATTTCTTATTAAAATTCGTTAACGAGCAAGGAAAAATTTTACCTCGTCGTTTAACTGGAACTTCTTTAAAATACCAAAGAAAAGTATCTGTTGCTGTAAAACGTGCTCGTCACTTAGCTTTAATGCCATACGTAGCAGATTTATTAAAATAATAAAAACTTAAGTTGTTGGTTTCTGTTTCAAGAACCTAACTTCTAATTTAAAAAGGACAACAACATGGAAATTATCTTAAAACAAGATGTTAACAAATTAGGATTTAAAGATGACGTAGTTACTGTTAAACCAGGATTCGGTCGTAATTATTTAATTCCTCAAGGAATTGCTATTTTAGCAACTCCATCTGCTAAAAAAGTTTTAGCTGAAAACTTAAAACAAAGAGCTCACAAAGAAGCTAAATTAATCGCTGATGCTAACGCAATTGCTGATGCATTAAAAGCTTTAGAGATCAAAATCGCTGTTAAAGCTGGTGGTGAGAAATTATTCGGTTCAGTAACTAATGCTGATATCGCTGCTGCTTTAGAAGCAAACGGTCAATCAATTGACAAAAAATTCATTACTTCTGGAACAATCAAACGTTTAGGTAAATATGCTGCAAACGTTCGTTTACACCGCGAAGTATTCGTTGAATTACCTTACGAAATCGTAGCTGAGTAATTCTCTGTTATTTCAATATATGAAAAGTCCTTTCGAAAGAAAGGACTTTTTTTGTTTTTAATTCTTATATTTAAATCTAAAATGATTTGATTATGAGGTTAATATTGAATTTTTTATTATTGGTATTTGTGTTTATTTCTTGTGAAACTAAGAAAGTGGATGAGCTAAAAGAAAGTACAATTGTTGTTAAAGATTCGGTTGTGAAAGAAAATAAAGTTGACGAAATCAAAACTTCTGATTGTATGACAAGATTAATTGACATCGTTCAAAGTAATTCAAAATGCAAAGAATTAATTGGTTATATGAAAAATCAAAATGTTAAATATGGTTTTCAGATTGATTCATTTCCAGTTTTGTCAAGAACTTATCCGCAAGATTCTTTAATGTATTACGAGCTAACCTTGGTAGAACATCATTCAACGCATAATCGCAATGCGGCTCAATTTAGTTTTTCTCCTTATTTTAAAAGACTTTATATAATGGATTCAATTAAGAATAAATTTATTGAGACAGATTGTGATGTGAAATTAATCGATTCTTATAAAAAGAATTGTTGGAATTAAACGGAAGGTTGTATTTTTGTATGTGATATTAGAATCTGAATAAAATGAAATATACTCGTTTAACAAAAGAACAATTTGAAGAATTACACGTTGAGTTTGCAAATTTTTTAGCTTCTCAGCAAATAGATAAAAGGGAATGGGATGAACTGAAAGTTTCTAAACCAGAAGTTGCCGAACAAGAATTAGATATTTTTTCTGATTTGGTTTGGGAAGGTGTTTTACAAAATGCAAAATACATTGAACATTTTTCGAAAACACATATTTTCTTATTCCGATTTGATGAAACTGATATCGATACCATTGTTTTAAAAACCACGAATGCTGAAGTTGATTTCTTACATAAGGAAGGTTTACAATGGTTAAGCGATAATTTGTTAGGAGAAGAAGTTGAAATTCGTTACGGTGCTAAAAAGTTTGATTCTGATAGAAATTACGAATTATTCCAAATCATTCAACAAGGTGGAATTTTAAGTCAAGGTGAACTTTATCATCAAATCAAAGAATTATTAAACAAATAAGATTACGTTTATGGATGTTTTTAAAGAAATTGAAAGTTTAAGAAATGAATTAAATGAACATAATTACAATTATTATGTTTTAGATAATCCTACGATTTCTGATTATGATTTCGATATCAAACTAAAACATTTACAAGATTTAGAATCAAAACATCCAGAATTTTTTGATGTGAATTCACCAACGCAAAGAGTTGGAGGAGCGATTACTAAAAATTTTAATACGGTTGTTCATGAACACCGTATGTATTCGCTTGAAAATTCGTACTCAAAAGAAGATTTGTTGGAATGGGAGCAACGTATCCAAAAAGTTCTAGGCGATGTTCCTGTACAATTTGTATGTGAATTAAAATATGACGGAGCTTCGATTTCTATAAGTTATGAAAACGGAAAATTAATTCGTGCGGTTACTCGTGGTGACGGTTTTCAAGGTGATGAAGTGACAAATAATATCAAAACGATAAAATCTGTTCCGTTACTATTAAAAGGAAATTATCCTGAGAAATTTGATATTCGTGGAGAAATTGTTCTTCCGTTTGCTGGATTTGAAAAAATGAATCAGGAATTAATTGAAATAGGTGAAACTCCGTATTCAAATCCTAGAAACACCGCTTCTGGAAGCTTGAAACTTCAAGATAGTGCAGAAGTTGCCAAACGCCCGTTGGAATGTTTGTTGTATAATTTTGTTGGTGTAAATTCAGTTCTTGAAAATCAATTTAAAGCTTTAGAAAAAGCACGTGAATTTGGATTTAAAGTTCCTACGCAATCCGTTTTAGCAAATTCAATGGACGAAGTTTTTGAGTTTATTGAAAAATGGAATCACGAGCGTCATCAATTACCTTATGAAACCGATGGTGTTGTAATCAAGGTAAATGATTTTTTTCAACAAGAAGAGCTTGGTTTTACGGCAAAAAATCCACGATGGGCAATTGCTTACAAATTCAAAGCTGAACAAGTTTCTACGAAATTAAACGAAATTACGTATCAAGTTGGTCGTACTGGTGCGATTACTCCAGTTGCAAATTTAGAGCCGGTTCAATTAGCCGGAACGATTGTAAAACGTGCGTCGTTACATAATGCCGACCAAATTGAAAAATTGGATATTCGTATAAACGATATTGTTTTTGTAGAAAAAGGAGGTGAGATTATTCCAAAAATTGTTGGAGTTAATTTAGACGAACGTTCTGCGGATTCGCAACCAACAATTTATATTCACACTTGTCCAGAATGCGAAACAGAATTGGTTCGTAAAGAAGGTGAAGCACAGCATTATTGTCCGAATTATTACGAATGTCCGCCACAAATTATCGGAAGAATTGAGCATTATATTTCGCGTAAAGCAATGGATATTGATGGACTTGGAGGTGAAACCATTGCGCTTTTATTCAAAAATAAATTGGTAGAAAACTATGCCGATTTGTATGAATTGAAAAAAGAACAAATCATTCCGTTAGAAAGAATGGCAGAAAAATCTGCAGATAATTTAATTAATAGCGTTGAAGCTTCTAAGCAAATTCCTTTTGAACGTGTTTTATATGCTTTAGGAATACGTTTTGTGGGTTCGACGGTTGCTAAAAAACTTGCGAATCATTATAAATCAATTGATGCTTTGATGTTAGCAAAATATGACGATTTGGTCAATGTCGATGAAATTGGAGATAAAATTGCGTTGAGTCTTCGCAGTTTTTTCAAAAATGAAGCGAATTTGGAAATCATTAATCGATTGAAATCTTACGGAATTCAATTTGAAATGCAAGAAAAAGAAAGTACCCAAGTTTCTGATAAGTTTGCAGGAATGATTATGGTAGTTTCTGGAAAATTCGAACAATTTTCTCGTGACGAAATCAAACAAAAAATTGAAGATTACGGAGGGAAAAACGGAAGTTCAATTACAGGTAAAACCTCAATTGTAATTGCGGGAGCTGATATGGGACCATCAAAATTAGAAAAAGCAACCAAACTTGGAATTCCTATTTGGAGCGAAGAAGATTTTATAAATCAATTATAATATTAAAAGCAATTTAGTTTTCTAAATTGCTTTTTTTGTTTGCACTTTTTCTGATTTTAAAACTATAATTTGTTTTCCTAAAGATTTTGGTATCGTTCGATTTAATGAATTTGATATTTATGAGTGAGTTTAATTATATAGCTTATATTTTTTAGATTGAAAAGTAAATAATTTGGTTTGGAATAAAGTTGTTTTGTTGAGTTATTCGTAATTTATGTTTCGATATTTATGTTTTTATTACGAATAATTGATAACAATTACTTAATATTCAATAATGTTTTAATTAATGAAAGTGCTGTAATTTTGTAATGTAATAAAAAAGATACATTATGAAATCAATTAGCGCAAAGCCAATTATTATGGGAATTGTAAGTTTATTTGTTTATTTAGGAATTATGTTTGTTCTTTTGTCTTTATAAGAAAATAAATTAAACAGACTTCACGAATGTTTTTCTTAGAGTTAAACATTCTTTTATTTTGAGAATTAGTTAGTAGTTATAAAAAAAATCGTTCTGAATTCAGAACGATTTTTTACTTTTATATATTGATATTTCTAACCGAATTTGAAACCAATTTATTGTCTTCAAAAATAAAATCAATTTGTCCCATTCGCAAACCAAAACATCCAGCCTGATTTACGATAACATCTTCGCCAATTGCATTTTTAACAAGCGTTGGTTTATCTAAGAAAGTGTGTGTATGACCGCCAATAATCAAATCGATACCTTGAGTTTGTGCGGCTAAATCTAAATCACTAATCATATCCGGATTGATATTTTTATCATAAGCGTATCCCAAATGAGAAAGACAAATTACCAAATCACATTTTTCATCTTCTTTTAAGATTTTTGTCATTCTATTTGCCGTTTCAATCGGGTCTAAATAAATGGTTTCTCCATATTCTCTTTTGTTTACCAAACCATCTAATTTTACACCTAAACCAAAAACTCCAACTTTAATTCCATCTTTTTCATAGACTTTATACGGTTTTGTAAGTCCGTTCATAATCGTTTTTGAAAAATCGTAATTTGCATTGATAATATCAAATTCTGCAACTGGCACTTGGGCAGCTAAACCTTCCAGTCCATTATCAAATTCGTGATTTCCTAAAGTTGCCGCGTCGTATTTCAACATATTCATGATTTTGAATTCCAATTCACCTCCATAATAATTGAAATACGGAGTTCCTTGAAACATATCACCTGCATCAAAAAGTAATGTATTTGGATTTTCTTCACGAACTTTATTTATATACGAAGCTCTTCTTGCTGCGCCACCCATATTTGGATATTTAGAATGGTCTGACGGAAATGGGTCGATATGACTATGTGTGTCGTTGGTATGTAGAATTGTGATTCGTTTTGTTTTTTTATTTGAAAAGCTAGATAAAGATAAACCACCAAAAGTTAGAATAGCTGAACTAACTGCTGTTTTTTGTATAAAATCTCTTCTTTTCATTATTCTTCAATTATATGTTTTGTTGTAATTACAGGTAAAGGATTGTTTTTAGAAAAATAAGCTAGAAGCACATTTCTAAGTTTGTAATCCATATCATATTTATTTGTTGCCTTGGTAAAAAACTTCATATTATCACCACCAAGTGCTAAATAATCGTTAGTGACAACATAATACGTTTTATTAATATCTAAATCTTGATTTTTGATTTTAATATTTTTGATATTTTTATTTGAATCGATATGAATTGTGATTCCTGCCAAAGGATGCGCTCTTTCTTCGGCAATCATAAATTGTGCTAATTCTAGAATTTGAGCACCTTTTAATTCAACAACAATCGCACTATTTTCAAACGGCATAACCTCGAAAGCAGTTCTTGTAGTTACATTTCCTTCAGATATAATTGAACGAATCCCACCGTGATTTAACATACAAATATCAATGTCTTTGTTATATCTCGATTTAAAAACTGGATTTACTTCTTCTAAAGTTGCTTCTGCAAATAAATTTCCTACTGTTGTTTCCCATTTACCTTTTGATTTATCCATCGCAACTGGACTAAAAGAAATTACTTTACTCAAATCTTTGTCGATGTGTTCGCGATATGGAGTTACGAAATTTTCGACTGTTTCAACACTTCCTAAATCTGCTGTGATTTCAATGTTTTTTGCGTTAATTGTAGTGTTTTTGTATGAAGTACTTTTGCAAGAACTCATTGTGAAGCTTGTGGTTATGGCTAAACTTCCTAGTAAAAAAAGCATTTTATTTTTAGGATTTCTCATTAGAATATCGCTCGTTTTTTAATTAACTTTGTAGAGCTGTAAAATTACAGCGTTTTTATGTAAGACTTAAATCATTTAAGTTAAAATATACCAAACATAATTAGATTTAAAATATAACTAATAGATATGCAGGCATTTGTAGGAACAGGAGTTGCTTTAGTTACTCCGTTTAAAAAAGATTTAACGGTTGATGTTGAGGCTTTAAAAAGAATTGTTGAATACAATATTGAAGGAAAAGTTGAATATTTAGTTGTTTTAGGAACAACAGCAGAAGCAGCAACTTTGAATGAAGAAGAAAAACAATTGGTTAAAAAAACGGTAATCGAAGCTAATAACGGAAAATTGCCTTTGGTTTTAGGAATTGGTGGAAACAATACAATGGAAATTGTGAATCAATTGAAAACGGAAGATTTAACTGGTTTTTCTGCAATCTTATCTGTTTCTCCTTATTATAATAAACCAACTCAAGAAGGAATTTACCAACATTTCAAAATGGTTGCGGAAAATACACCACTTCCTGTGATTATTTATAATGTTCCAGGTCGTACGGGAAGTAATATGGCTGCCAAAACAACTTTGCGTTTAGCGAATGATTTCAAAAATATCATTGCAATTAAAGAAGCTGCTGGAGATATTATTCAAGCAATGGAAATTATCAAAAATAAGCCAAAAGATTTCTTAGTGATTTCTGGTGACGATATGATTACTTTGCCAATGGTTTTAGCTGGTGGAGCAGGGGTTATCTCAGTTATTGGTGAAGGTTTTCCACACGAGTTTTCAGAAATGGTTCGTTTAGGATTAGATAGAAAAGTGGATGAAGCTTATAAAATTCATTATGCTTTAGCGCCAGCAATCGATATGATTTTCGAACAAGGAAATCCGGGTGGAATTAAAGAAGTTTTTAAAGCAAAAGGATTGTCTGAAAATACATTAAGATTGCCTTTGGTTAATGTTAACGAAGATTTATCAGGAAGAATTGAAACTTTTGTGAAGAATTTTGTAATTTCGTAAAACTAAAATTAAAGAAAATAAGATATGTTATCACAAGCAATTTCAGATGCTTTAAACAAGCAAGTTCAAATAGAGGGTGATTCTTCTCAAATATATTTAGCAATGGCATCTTGGGCAGAAAACCAAGGTTTCGAAGGTATTGCAACTTTTATGTATGCGCAATCAGATGAAGAGCGTATGCACATGTTGAAATTAATAAAATACATCAATCAACGTGGTGGAGAAGCAATTATTCCGGCTGTTATTAAGCCAGAGTTAGATCATTCGTCATTTAAAACATTGTTTACACAATTATTTGAGCATGAGGTTTTTGTTTCTCAAAGTATCAATGAATTGGTTCATGTTTCGTTACAAGATAGAGATTACGCAACTCATAATTTCTTACAATGGTACGTTGCAGAACAAATTGAAGAAGAAGCAACTGCTCGTACAATCTTAGATAAAATAAATTTAATTGGAGATGATAAAGGAGGTTTATACTTATTTGATAATGATATCAAAAATTTCCCTTCTGTTCAAAATACAGCAATCTAATTTTAACGAAAAATTGGGTTAATAATACAAAAAAGATGTCTTTATTTGGACATCTTTTTTTATTTTTAAAAAGAACTTGTTCTATAAAATTAATAATATTAAATTTGCACTTGCTATTAGATTTTTTTAGTAGCAAATTAAAAAATAAGTTTATGAAAAAACTGTCGGTTATTTTACTGTTAGCTATTTCTTTGGGTAGTTGTTCTACATATCAAAAGGCTTTAAAGTCTGAAGATTCTGCTTTACAAAGTAAAGTAGGGGATGAAATGTATGAAGCAGGAAAATACAAAAAAGCTATTAAATTATATGATTTAGTTATTAAAAGAGAAGGTATGAAGCCAAATTTTCGTACTGTTGTTTTTAATGATGCAAAAGCAAATTATATTTTAAAAAGATATGAAATTTCAGCTCCTTTTTTAAAAAGATTTAATTTAACGTATCCTGTTGGTGAACATGTAGAAGAAGCTAGACATTTAGAAGCGATGTCTTTATATAATATGTCAGAAGTTTATTCGTTAGATCAACATATTACTTATGATGCGATAGCAAAATTTGATGATTATATTCAAAAATATCCAGAATCAGAATTTGCAGGACAAGCTAAAATATATAAAAAAGAACTAGTAGAAAAACTAGAGAAAAAGGCTTACGAAGCTGCTAAGCAATACAATACAATCGGAGAATATACTAGAGATTACACAGCGGCAATTGTTGCTTTAGATAACTTTATGTTAGATTATCCAGGTTCAGTTTATAAAGAAGATGCACTTTTTTATAAATTCGATTCAGCTTATAAATTGGCAATCAATAGTGTTTATTCTAAAATGGATGAACGTATTCAATCAGCAATGAAAGCTTACGAAGGGTTATTGAACTATAACGGAAATACAAAATACAAAGAGAAAGCTGATAAAATGCTAACTCGCTTAGAAAAAGAATCAAAACAATTCTCAAATATTTAAGGAAATGGACTTAAAGAAAACAACGGCTCCAGTAAATACTGTTACTTATAACAAGGATTTAATCGAAGGACCAACAGGTAATGTTTACGAAGCAATTACAATTATCGCTAAAAGAGCAAGCCAAATTAATGCTGAAATCAAAAAAGAATTGATTGAGAAATTAGAAGAATTTGCTACTTATAATGATAGTTTAGACGAAGTATTTGAAAATAAAGAGCAGATTGAAGTTTCTAAATACTACGAAAAGTTACCTAAACCTCATGCATTAGCTGTTGAAGAATGGTTAGCAGGTGAAATTACTTACAAAGAAAACTTCAAAGAGACTTTAAAATAAAAACTACCATGTCAGTTTTAAGCGGTAAAAAAATAGTACTGGGTATTACTGGTGGAATAGCTGCATATAAAACGGCAACTTTAGTTAGAAAATTTATAAAAGCAGGTGCACATGTCCAAGTGATAATGACACCTGCTGCTTTGGATTTTGTAACTCCCATCACTCTTGGAACTTTATCAAAAAGACCAGTTTATACCCAATTTTTTAATAAAACAAATTCGGAAGGTGTTTGGAATAATCACGTTGAAATGGCACTTTGGGCAGATATTATGTTGATTGCTCCTGCAACAGCAAATACACTTTCTAAGATGGCAACTGGCGCATGTGATGATTTGTTGATGGCGACTTACTTGTCAGCAAAATGTCCTGTTTATTTTGCTCCAGCTATGGATTTGGATATGTATGTGCATCCTTCTACTGAAAAGAATTTTAAAACTTTAGAGAGTTACGGAAATATTATGATTCCTGCAGAATCTGGTGAATTAGCTTCTGGTCTATCAGGTCAAGGTCGTATGGCTGAACCTGAAAATATTATCGCTTTTCTTGAAAAAGATTTGGAAAAACAACTTACTCTTCGAGGAAAAAAAGTTCTTATAACTGCTGGTCCAACTTATGAACCTTTAGATCCTGTACGTTTTATCGGAAATCATTCTACTGGTAAAATGGGATTTGATATTGCGGATGCTGCAGCTAATTTAGGTGCTGAAGTAATTTTAGTTTCTGGACCAAGTCATTTGAATCCTAAACATAGTCAAGTAAAAGTTATTCGAGTTTTTTCTGCAAGTGAAATGTACGACATTTGTCATTCTTGTTTTCAGGATGTTGATACCGTAATTGCTGCTGCAGCTGTTGCTGATTATCGACCAAAAGTGGTTGCTACTCAAAAAATTAAAAAAAATGATGAAACTTTTATAATCGAATTAGAAAAAAATCCGGATATATTAGCTTCTCTTGGGGAAATAAAAAAATCCCAGTATTTAATAGGTTTCGCACTTGAAACTGAAAATGAAATTGAACATGCAAAAGCCAAGATTGTAAAAAAGAATTTAGATTTAATTGTATTAAATTCTTTAAATGATGAAGGTGCAGGTTTTGGAAAACCGACAAATAAAGTTACCTTTATAGATAAAGATTTTAATATCTTTCCACAAGAATTAAAATCGAAAGAAGAAGTAGCTAAAGATATCGTTTCCAAAATCGTTCAACATTATGAGAAATAGCATTTATTTTTGTTTTTTATTTTTATTTACCAATGTAATTTCTGCTCAAGAATTAAATTGCACGGTTCAAATAATCGCTGACAAAGTTCCGCAAACTAACAAACAAATTTTTACAACGTTAAAATCGGCGATGACTGATTTTATGAATAATACTCAATTTACACCAATTAATTTTTCCAAAGAAGAACGTATTGAATGTAATTTAATTTTGGTTGTAGAATCTTTTGATAGCAATGTGATTTCTGGTTCTTTACAAGTTTTGTCAACGCGACCGGTTTATGATTCCAATTATAATACGCAAATTTTAAATTTTAAAGACAACCAAGTTACATTTAAATATACTGAATTTGAACCTTTAATTTATTCCGATAATAATTTTAATGGCGATTTAGTTGGTGTCATGTCTTTTTATGCCAATTTAATTATTGGTTTAGATAGCGATTCTTTTGAAAAATTATCTGGAACTCAATATCTTCAAAAAGCAAATAATTTTGTTTTGTTGGCACAACAAGGAGGAACTACTGGATGGAAATCTAGCGAAAAAACGGTTAATAGATACCATTTGATAAATGATATTCTTTCAAATTCTTTTGTTTCTTATCGTGAAGCTCTTTATGATTATCACCGTTTAGGAATGGACGAAATGATTGCTAAACCTGCAGAATCTAAAGCTGCGATTTTTGCTGCAATTTCCAAACTTGATAACGTTCATAAAATCAGACCAAATGCAATTCCAACGCGTGTTTTTTTTGACACGAAAAATGATGAGATTGTTTCTGTTTTCTCTGCTGGTCCTGAATTTAAGAAGCAGCAAGTTGTTGAATTACTTAATAAACTTTATCCATTTTTAAGTGCAAAATGGAGTAAAATCTAATCAGAAAATATAATGTTAACTCATTTATCTATAAAAAACTACGCACTAATAGCGTTTTCTTCTATCGATTTTTCTAACCAACTTTCTATCATAACAGGAGAAACTGGTGCAGGAAAATCAATTCTTTTAGATGCTCTAGGATTGGTTCTTGGGAAACGTGCCGATTTAAATGCGTTACGCGACAAAGAAAACAAATGTGTCGTTGAAGCTCATTTTAGTATTTCCAATTATAATTTAAATGTTTTTTTTGATGAAAATGATTTAGATTATGATGATGCAACAGTTCTGAGAAGAGAAATTCTTCCTTCAGGAAAATCACGTGCTTTTATAAATGATAGCCCAGTAACTTTAGCTGTTTTACAAGAATTAGGAACTTTTCTTTTAGATATTCATTCTCAACATCAAACACAAGATTTATCTAGTGAAAATCATCAAATTCAGATTTTAGATGCTGTTGCTAATAATCAAAATTTAGTACTTAAATATCAACAGATTTTATCGGAATATAAAGTAAATAAGAAGAAACTACTTGAACTTCAAGAAGAGCAAAAAGCACTTTCAAAGGAACAAGATTATAATTCCTTTTTGTTGGATGAATTGATTGCTGCAAATTTAAATTCGGGTGAACAGGAAATTCTAGAATCAGAATTAGAAAAGTTAAGTAACGTCGAATTTGTTCACGAACATTTCGAAAAATCTGCAGCTATTTTATCTGATGAACAATACGGAATTATTAATTTATTAAAAGAATTAAAAACTTCTTTGCAGAAAATTAGTCCGATTGATTCTGCTTATAATGATTTATTCGAACGTGTTCAAAGTGCAGAAATAGAACTTAAAGATGTTCTGGATGAAGTAGAAAATCAATCCGAAAAATTAGTAAAAGACCCAGTTCAATTAGAATTGATTAATGGTAAATTACAGCAAATTTACGCTTTACAGAAAAAGCATTTTGTAAACACAATTGATGAGCTTCTAGCAATTCAAGAAGATTTGAATTCAAAGGTTTTCAAAGTTGAAGGAATTTCTGAAGCAATTGAAAAATTACTTCAAGCAGAAAGTGTGTTTGAAAATCAATTAAATGAAATTGCATCTCAAATTCGAAACAATCGAGAATTAATCATTCCAAAGTTAATCGAAGAAATTCGTGCAATTATTTCTCCATTAGGAATGCCAAACGCGAATTTTAAATTTGAATTGACTCCAACAGATAAATTTCTTTCAAACGGAAAAGACCATATCGAATGGTTATTTTCTGCCAACAAAGGAATGGATTTTGGAATTTTAAAGAAAACTGCTTCAGGTGGAGAAATGTCAAGAATTATGCTTGCTATTAAAGCTATTTTAGCCAAATATTCGCATCTTCCTACGATTATTTTTGATGAAATTGATACGGGTGTTTCTGGTGATGTTGCTAATAAAATGGGAGAAATAATGAAAGAAATGAGCAAAAATATGCAAGTTATGGCAATTACGCATTTGCCTCAAGTTGCTTCAAAAGGTCATCAACATTTCAAAGTTTCAAAAGACCATAATTCTGAACAAACCGTTTCTGAAATTAAATTACTTTCGACCGAAGACCGAATTAAAGAAATTGCTCAAATGCTTTCTGGTGAAAATATCACAGATTCTGCCATTTCACACGCAAAAGAATTATTGAATTAATCTTTAAATGATGAAAATTTATTTTTGTTTTTTTGTGTTTTTATTTTTGGTTGCTTGTAATAATTCTGTTCCAGTTTTAAATGAAACCACCGTATTAGTTAAACAATATAAAGGTTTTCCAAAGAATGAATTAGATACGATTACATCTATTCTTGAAAAAATGTATGGAGTAAAAACCATCATTTCAGAAAATGTAGAATTGTATCCAAAAGCTTATATAAATGTAAAATCGCCTCGTTTTAGAGCCGATAGTATTATAAATTTTCAGAAATCAGATCTTAATGATACGATTGATTACGTTTTAGGATTGACTACAAAAGATATTTCTACTTCCAAAAAAGATAAAAAAGGGAACATTTTAAAGCCTGAATATAAATATCAAGATTGGGGAATTATGGGATTGGCTTATTGTCCAGGAAATAGCTGCGTTATTTCGTCATTTCGATTGAAACACAAAAATAAAACTATTTATTTTGATAGATTGAAAAAGGTTTCAGTTCATGAATTTGGACATAATCTTGGGTTGCCACATTGTCCAAACAAAAAATGCGTTATGACAGATGCTGTAGAAACTGTGAGCACTATCGATAACGCAAATTTAGATTTATGTGAAGATTGTAAGATTAAACTGAATTAATAATTTCCGTTCAATAAACTTCCACCAATCGGAGCTTTAGCTTCGATTCCTAATTTTTTCATCATTTCGTAGGTTGTACAAACCGCCGCTGATGTAACCGGAATTCCAATTTCCTTTTCGATTAAATCAATCGCTTCAAGCGAAGGCATTTGCACACATGCAGAAACCACTAAAACATCAACTCCTGTTAAATCAAGTTGTTTGTAAATCTGTAACAGATTCATTGGGTCTTGAGCCGCAACTTCCAAATTATCAGGAATTTCTAAAGCAATACTTTCTTTTACTTTAAATCCTTGATGTTCAATATAGTCAACAACCATATCCGTTAACGGACGCATATAAGGCGTAATCACAGAAACTGTTTTCGCACCCAAAACGTTCAATCCGTTAATCAAAGCTCCAGCTGAAGTTACAATTGGAGTAGGGAAGTCATTTTTAATCGTTTCCTGATGCAAGTTCACTTCAGAAACGCAATGATAACCACGTCCCATACTCATAATCGCAACCAAACAAGCGTAACCCATAACATCAACGTGAGCATCAGATAATTCAGTTGCGCATTTTAAACTCATCGCATCCATCGCTTCCAACTCCTCTTTTGTAACTTTTTTCATTCGCATTCTACTTGAATGGAACGTAAATTTTTCAGGAAAAATCGTTTCTCTTGCTTTAAATATCGCTGGAATTTCGGTTTCCATAGTCACATTCGATGATGGAACGATTTGACCAATTCTATATGTTTTTTTCATTTTTAGTTTGTATTTTGGCGTTTCCCTTCGGGTCGGGCTTTTCGTTTCAATCTTAAAAAGGTTTTTTGTAAAACCTTTTTAAGGATTTCCTCTTCAATCCCTAACGCATTTTCTTTACTCGTTTCTCTTTCTTCTAAAAACGGATTTCTTTAACCGTATTAATTAAAGTTCCAATGCCTTCAACATAACATTCCATTACATCGCCATCTTTCATCCATTCTTGTGGATTTCTTCCTGCACCAACACCAGCTGGAGTTCCTGTTGCGATAATATCACCAGGTTCAAGAGTAAAAACTATACTCAAATCTTCAATTAAATCATTTATATTGAATAACATAAATTGCGTATTTGAATTTTGTTTTTCAACACCGTTTAATTTCAATGATAAATTCAAGTTATGCGGATTTTCAATTTCATCTTTAGTAATTAAAAAAGGTCCCATTGGTGCAAACGTATCTTGACCTTTAGAAACAATCCATTGACCTTCTCTACGACAATCACGAGCCGAAATATCGTTGATTATTGTATATCCAAAAACATAATCTAAAGCATTTTCTTTAGCTACATATTTTCCTTTTTTACCAATTACAACAGCCAATTCAACTTCCCAATCTAATTGTTGTGTTAAGTTTGCGTTTAATAAAACCTCAGTATTTGGTCCTGTAACCGTTGTTGGAGGTTTAGAAAAAATGATTGGTTTTTGAGGTAATTTACCCGTTGTATCTAAAGTTCTTGCGCTTTCAGCTACGTGTTCTGTGTAATTTAATCCAATTCCGATGATGTTTTTTCTTGGTTTTGGAATTGGCGCCGTGATTTGAATTTCGTTTAATTCGTAGCTTATTTCATTTAAATCAATCTCAGAAACATCTTCAAGTAAAGTTTTGATTTCAGCAATTACTTCAATTCCCATATCAATCAATTCCAATAAATTATCAGGAAGAGGGAAATTAGTTAAATCGCCAAAATCTTCTAAATCTACTGCTTTGTTGTTGTGCACAAAAGCAGCACGTGGTTCGTTATCTGAAGTTAAATAAGTTAATAGTTTCATTGTTTAGTTTTTAGTTTTTTTAAAATTGATGTCCGTTGTTTTCTTCAAAAGTTTGTTCCTGATAAAGACCTAATTTTTCAATTACAGGTAAATCGTTAAATGAAAATAAGCAAGCATCTTCCGTTTCAGAAAGATTGTGATGTTCGTGCCAAGCCCAAGACGGAACACAGAAAATATCTCTTTCTTTCCAATCAAATCGTTTTCCGTTAATAATTGAATAACCTTTTCCTTTGGCACATTGATAAACAAATGAACCGGTGTGTTTGTGTGCTTTTCCTTTAAATCCTTTTGGAAGTAACTGAATTGAAGCACCCATTGTTTGCATTACGTGGTCGCCATTCATAGGATTGGAATATTTCATAATAATTCCATCCAATGGATTCGGTTCGTTTACTTTTTCTGCTTCTAACAAAGCAGGATAAACAACTTTCCAAGAATATTTAAATAAAGGCGAATACGGTTTATTCCATTCTTTATCTGGTGGAATCAATCCTGTTCCTCCGTATGTCATCGGTGAATAATTGATAGGAGCAACCAATTCTTGTGTTCCTTCTAAAACTGCATAATCGTTAGCTTCCAATGCATTTACTAACGGAATATCTAAACCATCTTGCCAAATACACGTTTTTCCGTTTGCATCAACGCCGTGTTCGTGCCAAGTAGAATTTGGAGTGATAACAAAATCGTTAACTTCCAACATAATTTTGTTTCCGTCAACAACCGTATAGCCACCTTCGCCTTCCATAATAAAACGCAAAGCCGAAGCTTTATGACGATGTGCTGAAGTAAATTCACCAGGTCGCGTAACTTGAATTCCAGTGTATAACCAACCTACGGCCGCACTTACATCTTTGCGATTATCATTTACTAAATAAACCACACGACGACCAGCTTGCTCTGGAGTAACCAATTCGGATGATTTAAGAACTAAATGTCTTAACGATTCATATTTCCATAACATTGGAATCGATTTGCTTTTCGGTTCCCAAGGTTCAATATCGTTTGCAACTGTCCAAAGTGCACCAGCTCCCAAACCATCTAATTCTTTATAATAAGCTTCAAGTTCAGGAGTGTCTTGAACGCGAGCTCTTCCGTAAATATCATCTGAAAATTTTTCGTTCATAATTTTATGTTTTTATTTCTAAATCCTACAGAGTTCAAAACTCAGTAGGAGTTAAAATGCTATTCTATTATTAAATCGGTTATATTTTCTAAATTACAATTTTGGTTATGATAAAAGATAAAATTCTCTAAATCACCATAATATTCAATAACTATTTGCCTTTTTAATTTAGTAGGTTTATCCGAAATAATGGTATGATATGAATTCCAAGGATAATCTTTTATTTTATCTACGAATCCATGTGTAACTGGATTATTATGGATGTAATAAATAAGATTTTGAAAATATGTTTCAGATTCAATTTCCCTTCTTTGAAATGGCTTTTCAAATAGATTGCCGGTTCTACTAAATTTTTTATTAATTGATTGTGTATATGCGTTAAAGAAATGACCAAATTGTTTTGATGGATTAATTTCTTTTGGTTTTGTTATTGTTGAATATTTTAATTTTTCAAAACCAATTTCTTCTTCAAGTCTAATATAAATCAAAAAATGAAAATGATTTTTTAGTAAACACCAAGCAAATGTATCTGCGATAGGACTTATATATTTGTTATATAATTTTAAAAAATAAAAATAACTTTCTTTATCATAAAAAATATCAATACCATTATTACCACGATTGTAAATGTGATAATATTTTCCTTTTTCGAGTGGTATTGGTTTATATGTTTTCATTTTATAACTAAGATTTACTAACTCCGACAGAGTTTTAAACTCTGTCGGAGTTGAAATAGTATATTTAAATTATCGTCAAATATGATAAGTTAAGTTTACATTATTTTCGAATTATTCATCTGATTTATTCACAAACGTTATTTTCTTAGTTGGAGCTACATTCACACGTAAATCGAAAATATCAAAACGATTGTAATGACCTAAAATGTCGTGCATTTGTTTTGGTTGAATACATTTTGATAAATCAATATCTGCATAAACAATTCCTTCTTCATCGATTAAAGGTTCGCCAATTACAGCCCCGTTTGGTCCTATAAATCCTGAGAAAGCGCTACTTTTTCTTGAAAGTAATTCTTCAACATTCGGGACATCATCTTTTAAGGCATCCATAATTTCTTGAGAAATGGTTGAACACGAAACAATCGTAAATAATTTCCCTTCAAATGAATGTGCTGCTGCTCTAATCTTTATAGCTTCGGCCATATCATAATCTGGTGGAGCTACAGGCAACGAAATATAATTGGCAATATGAATTAATTCGCCTTGAGCTAATAAGGTAAATCTAGCTAAAGTGTTTGTGTTTTCGCCACAAGCTAAAGTTCCTAATGGACCAACTTCAGTATCATAAACTTTTAGAGAAGAACCGTCACCAGAAGTCCAAGTTAATTTCTCTGCCCAAGTTGGAACTAGTTTTCGATGTTTACCAATTAATTCACCTTTGTTATTGATGATTAAATTGGTGTTGTAAATTTCACCATAACTATCTCCGCGTTCGTTTATTCCAATTACGACAGTCATATCGTATTCATTCGCTGCATTATATAAAGCTTGCATTGCAACATCATTTACAGCAACTGAATTTTTATATAACTCTTCGTACCATTTGCTTCCTTGAACCGGAGTCATAATCCAGTTCCAATACGGATATCCTGAAATAAAAACTTCAGGGAAAGCGATTA
>SMEN01000044.1_pt1 | contig 49587 bp, 73 predicted proteins | sample 2456271 | NCBI WGS metagenome assembly SMEN01 (sample SAMN10132593, study PRJNA489261) | soil metagenome | isolation source: day1 control-loamy sand soil ammended with raw manure from dairy cow... | place: USA | collected 2015-04-01 | reverse complement strand
ACGCGTATTGCGTTCCAGGTGTCCTCCAAGATCGACTCGCGCACCATTCTGGATCAGATGGGGGCGGAGACCTTGCTGGGGATGGGCGATATGCTCTATCTGCCCCCTGGTACGGGTTTGCCCAAGCGGGTGCACGGCGCTTTTGTCAGCGACGAAGAGGTTCACCGCGTAGTGGAGTACCTGAAAGAGCATGGCGAGCCCGACTACATTGAAGGCTTGTTGGAAGGGGCGGTAGAGGGTGAGGGAGGCGAAGGCACCAACCCGATTACGGGTATGGCCGACGCCGAGGCTGATCCGCTCTACGATCAAGCGGTACAGGTCATTATTAAGAATCGTCGCGCATCCATTTCTTCGGTGCAGCGTCATTTGCGTATCGGTTACAACCGGGCTGCGCGGCTCCTGGAACAAATGGAGCAGGCTGGTTTGGTATCGGCCATGCAGCCTAACGGCAACCGTGAAATTCTGGTTCCCGCAGGAGGTGCCAACGATGAAGATTAAGACACTGCTTGCCAGCATGCTGCTGGCCGCTACCCCTGTTTTGACGCTGGCAGCCTCCGCCAGCGAGCAATTGCGCTCTTTTGTGCAGGATGTGCATGCCGCCAAGGGCGAGTTTTCACAACGTACGGTAGACAGCAACGGCCAATCCAAAGGCGCGCCGCAATCCGGCCAGTTCGTGTTCCAACGTCCAGGCCAGTTCAAGTGGCATGTTCAGCGCCCTTATGAACAGTTGATTGTGTCTGACGGCAAGCTGCTTTATCAATACGATCCCGATCTGGCTCAAGTCACTGAGCGTGGAGTGGATCAGTCCATAGGGGCATCACCCGCGGCTATCTTATTTGGTACAGGTAACCTGGAAGAGTCCTTCCGTCTGGTGGATCAGGAACCACGCGATGGCTTGGAGTGGATACGAGCAACCCCTTTGCAAAACGACGCAGGCTTTGCTTATGTTGATATCGGCTTCAAGGGACGTGAGCCGCGACGTCTGGAGTTACAGGACTCCTTTGGGCAAACCACTTTTATCGACTTTACTGGTCTAGAACCTAATCCCCGCATTACCTTGGGTACCTTTAATTTCAAGGCACCCGCTGGTGTTGATGTGGTATCCATGCCTTGAGGCGTGGAGCAGATTTAGTCGGGGTCAGCTCTTTGCCGACCCAAGCCCATCAAGTTTTCAATACAGACCTGGTCCGTTTGACCAGGTCTTGCCATTTTAGGAAGGGCGATCGCCATGCGTGATCTGTTCGCTCAAGAACCCTCCGCGCCTTTAGCCGAAGCTTTGCGTCCCAAAACCTTAGATCAGGTGGTGGGGCAGTCTCATTTGCTGGGCGAGGGCAAGCCACTGCGTTTGGCCTTTCAGTCCGGTAAACCGCACTCCATGATTTTCTGGGGGCCGCCCGGCGTGGGTAAAACCACCTTGGCCCGACTGACAGCCAGTGCGTTCGAGTGCGAGTTCATTGCTTTGTCTGCCGTCTTCTCGGGCGTAAAAGATATCCGTGCCGCGATGGAACAGGCCCAGCAGAACCTGGCCATGGGCAAGCACACCATCTTGTTTGTGGATGAGATTCATCGCTTTAACAAGTCCCAACAGGACGCGCTCTTGCCCTACGCTGAAAGTGGCTTGGTGACCTTTATCGGTGCGACCACGGAGAACCCCTCCTTCGAGGTGAACTCCGCCTTGCTGTCGCGGGCGCAGGTGTATGTACTCAAGTCCCTGACAGATGATGAGCTCAAACTGCTATTACGCCGTGTACAAGAGCAGAACGTGCTGGATGGGTTGGAATTTGAAGGTCTGGCTGTCGATACGCTGATTGGCTATGCGGACGGCGATGCTCGGCGCTTTCTGAATTTGCTGGAGCAAACCAGTACCGCTGCCAAAACTTCTGGCACAGAAGTGGTGACCACCGATTTTCTGCAGAACGCACTGACCTTGAATTCCAGGCGTTTTGATAAGGGTGGCGACAATTTCTACGACCAGATATCGGCCCTGCATAAATCCGTGCGTGGTTCTAACCCGGACGCTGCCTTGTATTGGCTTACCCGGATGTTGGACGGTGGGGCGGACGCGCGTTACTTGTCGCGCCGCATTGTACGTATGGCTTGGGAGGATATCGGTTTGGCCGACCCCCGAGCCATGCAAATTGCCAACGATGCGGCTTTGACCTTTGAGCGGCTGGGCAGTCCCGAGGGTGAACTGGCGTTGGGGCAGGCCGTGATCTATCTGGCGATCGCGGCTAAGAGTAATGCAGGCTATATGGCTTACAACCAAGCCAGGGCCTTTGTGAAGCAGGATAAAAGCCGCGAAGTACCTGTGCATTTGCGTAATGCGCCCACCAAGCTGATGAAAGAGCTCGGGCATGGTCATGCTTATCGCTATGCGCACGACGAACCCAATGCTTACGCCGCTGGCGAGACCTATCTGCCCGAAGGCATTCCCGATCCGCACTGGTATCAGCCAGTGCCTAGGGGGTTGGAGATCAAGATTGCTGAAAAACTGGAACGCCTGCGCCAGCTTGACGAGCAGGCAGGTAAAAAAGACCGCTAAGACAGGGCAGGCTGCTCCGTGGCCTGCCCCCCCTGATGCCTTGATCGGCCCCAGGTCACTGCGCCCTGCTGCGCTTGGAGTGGCTTGTGGTTAAAATCACCAGATCAATCGGGACTGAACCATCACCTATATGGCTATTAAATGTTAGATCTGAACCAATTACGCAAAGACTTGGAGCCGCTGGTACAGGGCTTGGCTAAACGCGGCGTGCAATTTGACACCGAGCGTTTCCAGCAGCTTGAGGCCCGTCGCAAGGCTGTGCAGGTGGAAACCGAGACCTTGCAAGCCGAGCGTAACGCTCTGGCCAAACGTATCGGCCAGCTCAAGTCCAAAGGCGAAGACGCCAGCGAGGCATTGGCTCAATCCCAGCAAATTCCTGTGCGCTTAAAGCAGTTGGAGCAGGACTTGTCTCAAGTACAGTCCGAGCTGTCCTCCTGGTTCGCCACTATTCCCAACCTGCCGCACGACAGCGTGCCGGTAGGCGAGTCCGAAGAAGGCAACGTAGAAGTACGTCGCTGGATTCCGGGTCCTAAAGATGATCAGGGCAAACCTGCGCATATCACCTTCGAGCCCCGTGATCACGTTGATCTGGGCGAGAAATTGGGCCTGGATTTTGAGGCGGCCCGCAAACTGGCGGGCGCGCGTTTCATGGTTCTACGTGGCCCTCTGGCCCGTTTGCACCGTGCGCTGGCTCAATTCATGCTGGATACGCAAGTTGAAGAGCATGGTTACACCGAGTGCTACACCCCTTATATCGTGAACGCCTCCACCTTGTACGGTACGGGCCAATTGCCCAAGTTCAAGGACGATATGTTTTGGGTCACCAAAGGTGGTCAAGAGAACGAATCGACCGATCCCTCCGAATCCAAGCCAGAAGATCTGTACCTGATCTCGACTTCCGAGATCAGCCTGACTGGCATGGTGCGTGACGAGATTCTGGCTGGAGACGACCTGCCTATCCGCTTGACCGCTCATTCACCTTGTTTCCGTTCGGAAGCGGGCAGTGGCGGTCGGGATACCCGTGGTGTGATTCGTCAACACCAGTTCGATAAAGTGGAAATGGTGCAGATTGTTCATCCTGAACAGTCCTACGAAGCGCTGGAGTCCATGGTCGGTCACGCCGAACATGTTCTGCAGGCTCTGGAGTTGCCGTACCGTGTGGTGCAGTTGTGTACCGGTGATATGGGCTTTTCCGCTGCTAAAACCTACGATCTGGAAGTCTGGTTGCCCGCACAAGACACCTTCCGCGAGATTTCTTCGGTGTCGAACTGTGAAGCTTTCCAGGCCCGCCGTCTGCAAGCGCGCTTCCGTGCTGACAGTAAATCGCGTCCTGAATTCGTTCACACGCTCAACGGTTCCGGTCTGGCCGTAGGCCGTGCCTTGGTGGCTGTGCTGGAAAATCATCAGCAGGAAGATGGCAGCGTGATCGTGCCTAAGGCTTTGCGTCCGTATATGGGCGGTCTTGAGCGTCTGGTCCCTGCGCAATAAGCGGCTGGCTGAATACAAAAAAGGCTGATGACCGTTATGGTCCTCAGCCCTTTTTTATTGCCTGGCTCGCACAGAATTATCAATCATCCCAATCACGCTCCTGCTGCTTGCGCCAGCGTTTATGGGCGCGCCGCTGCTCTTTGCGCCATTCTTTGTTAGAGCGCCCATACTCCACATAACCAGGACGGTAGACATAGCGTGGAGGATGGTAGACCACCGGTGGGGGCGCCACATAAACCGGGCGTTCCACAATCTGTGCGGGTGGGTAGTAGATGGGGCCGTATCCAATGCCTGGAATACCGACATTGATATCCACGTTGAGACCACCTGCAAAGGCTGTGCTGGTGCCCAGGGCCATCAAACCGGCTAACAGTAGCTTTTTCATATGCTGCACCTCCAGTGATTCAAGCTGTAGCGATTGTTGCCTGAAATCTGCAGCTCAAACGTTAGGCAATCCTGGCAAAGCACTTCCAAAAGCAACACGGGTCCTATGACCCGTGCGTATGGTTTACTTTCCTTAACATATGCGCACCCCCGCCTGATAGAGTAGGGAACGCATTGAGGCACGTTTAAAAGGTATGGCGTTCAACCTGTCGGTGACGAATAGAGCGACGGTTGTAGTTGGCATGGAGTTGCCGACCATGTGCCGAATCCACTTGCTGGTGTAAATGTGGCACGTGTCGTACTGTGCGCCGGGGCGGTTCTGAGCGTGGCTTGGAGTTTGTCTCCAAAAACCAGAGACAGAGTATGGCCCAGAAGAGCAGCGACAAAATATTGACCAGACCACCATGCAAGGAAGCGTAGCCGGTCGCCTCAGATGCCCGGATATGGAGCAGGTCGGACAGGATGGGGACGGAGCCTAAAGTCTCTATCACCAAGCTGCCCGGTATCCGAAAAACCCAGTGCAAGGTCTGGATGATTTCGTTCAGGCTATATATGCCATCGCCATTGGTGTCGATAATCCATTGGAAGGTGTGCATGACAATTCCTTTTCTCAAGATCAGCAAGCGGTGCTGAAATTACAAGGACTGCCCAAAAAGGCAGGGCTGCGATGCGTCAAGATGTACTTTCAATATAGGCCCGCCAAACGGAGCGAACAAGCGAATTGGACTGAAATGAAGGGTAAACCCCTGATTGAAAAGAGTTCTTTGGGCGGGTTCTAGCGGCTCATCAATAAACAGGTTCTTTTTGTGCATGGGCTATATGCCTTTAAGGCTTGTCAAAAGCAGTACTTTCGCAATCGCGGACAGGTGGCAGAGTGGTCGAATGTACCTGACTCGAAATCAGGCGTACGTGCAAGCGTACCGTGGGTTCGAATCCCACCCTGTCCGCCACTTCTTCTTTGAAGATCAATAGTTTACGGCAACTAGGGCGCAATCCTTGTTGCCGTTTTCTTTTGCCTCTTCCTGCGCTTGTGACCAAAACGTGACTGTGCTCGCGTGGGCTGCCAAATGACTTGGGGCCAGGTGCGCATACTTCTGCACCATCTCAATGGTCTCCCATCCTCCCAATTCTTTTAGCACCATAAGCGGCGTGCCGCCCTGGACGTGCCAGCTAGCCCACGTGTGACGAATGTCGTGGAACCGGAAGTCTTCAATCCCGGCATCAGCGCATGCCTTGATAAACATCCTGTCATCCCCGCCCCGAATCTGTTTGCTGTTGCGTGACAGTATGTAGCGAGGGTGGCTGCCTTTCCTGCGACGAATCACTGCCAGAGCATCATCGTTAAGCGGGATGCTGCGGGCTCGGCCAGATTTGGTTTGATCGTTGCCGACCCAGGCTGTATGTGCCCGCTCGTTTACTTGAGTCCATTCCATCCCATATAACTCAGCTTCACGCATGCCAGTCGCAAAGCCAAGAATGCAGGCATCTTGCAGCCACGGTTGAGGTATACGGCTAATGAGCGCCATAGCCTCTGCGCGTGAAATCCAGCGAATTCGCTTCTTTGGCTCCGCAAAGTTCGGGAGTTTCGGTGCATGATGAATCCAGCCCCACGTAACGCACATGTTGAGCATGCTGCGAATTGTGGCCAGGTATCGATTCTTGGTGGCAGGTGAAAGAGGCTGTGCTCCCTGGTGCTTGTATGTCTTGTGTGTAGGCAGTCCATCAAATATGGCGTCTGCCGTAATCTCACTTACCGTCAAATGCCCCAAGTATTGACGCCAATAGGCTATGTAGCGGACTTTCGAGTCGTAGTCAGACTGATCTTCGTGGGCTGCCAGAAAGCGCAACGCTGCCTCGCTGTATGAGCGAGGCTTTTGTTCACCGAGTTTATGTTGTCGCCAGAGCTGGGCTTTCAGGCGGTCGTGGTATTCCTGCGCGGCCTTTTTGTCCGCTGTGCCAGTAGAGTGTCTAATTCTTTCTCCGCTCGGCGCATAGAAATCGACGTGCCAGATACCTTGACGTTGTCGGATTGACATTGTGTTCTCCTGTCACCGACCGACGCTATCCGAGTGACGTTGTAATTCGGTTGTGTGATCTTTGCAAGCTGGGAAGGCCATACTCGCCAGATCCTGCTATCTGGTAGCCGGAAGGCAAGCTTGTGTCGTCGTTGCCAAATGGTTTGATATGAAACGCCGAGTCGCTCGGCGGCTTCCTTCAATGAAATCGCTGATTCATTCATCCGACCTCCCATGAAAAACCCGCCACGGGGGCGGGTAGATTCCAATCTTTGGCCGTTCTGGCCAGGACTTCCATAATTCGATCTTGCATTAGCGGGCCTGTCGAAACTCCTGCAGGAACCGCTGGCGGAACTGCTCTGTATCCAGGTCCGTGGTGCGAACCTTCGTATTCTCAGGGTTATTCATCCAGTTCCACATGCGCGTGCTGAGCATTTGAGCGCCGGTGATCTGGCGCTGTAGCTCATCGACTTCGCAAGCGATGCATCCAGTCCGGCTACGGTGCACCTGGGCTTCACTGTGCTTTTCGCAAGTAACTTTCACTCTTCTTTCTCCGTATTCATAATGGCCTGCAGGTCGAGCAGGGCCTGAGCTGGCACCAGCACATAATCGGTGCCGCCTTGTTCTGTTCGTTCGTATTCGACTGCCGATCGTAAAAACTTCTGCAGTGGGGGCGCGATCGCTTTCACAGTTAAGCGGGGGCGGTCGGCCAGCATGCGCGGCGTGACTTTCGTTTTGCCGTCAGCCTGCGCCCGCTCTGCCGCTTCCTCGATAGCCTGTCCTGCCTGTTCACCGTGCTGACGCACCAGGCCGACTGCAGCTGACGCCGACACTTGGCCAGAGGTTATTGCTCGTTGTACGTCCGTATTGGAGTTTGCAAGCATCAGCATTTGCTCAACGTGGGTGCGGGACTTGTGGACACCCTGGGCAATCTGGGTGGTGGTCCAGCCAAAATTTGCTAACCGTCGATAGCCGCGTGCTACCTCCAAGGCCCCCAGTCGTCGGTTTTCCACGCTGGTCAGGATACGGAGGGTGCGCTCAGCATCGCTTCCCTCGAACGGCACGATACTGATCCATGCTTCTGGCTGCCCACCATCACGGGCCGGAGTTCTGGGCAGCTTGCCTGCTGCATCGAGCAATAGCAGGGCGCGTCTACGCCGGTTCCCGTCTACTACCCAAACCCCACCTTCTTCGCGTGGGCGCACTTCCAGTGCCGGATAGGTTCCGCCAGCTCCGATATATTCGGCCAAGGCCTGAATGCTTTCCTCAAATGAGACCCCATCAGCATCGACTGCTGTTTCGTCTCGCAGATTAAAGCCTGGCTCTTCGTGAATATCTTCCAGACGGATTTTCATAGCATCCGCCCGCTTGATCGTTTTATCGCCGATCATGCGCTTAAAAGTAGACATGTTTTCTCCGTTACATGGGCAGGCTATCGACCCACTTGAGGAACAGCTCCCATAGTGTTTTGCGTCCGGCCTCAGCAGCCTCGGGGGAAATGCTCATGCTCCAGGCTCCTTTTCGGCCGGCGCCTGGCGCAGCATCTTGAGCAGTGCTGTCCGGTATTCTCCAAGGCTTACATAAGAGATAGCAGACGCATCGCAGGCGACGAAGACCTCGATGTTGGCAAGAGTGGCGTCCTGCTGGGCCTGCAAGGTTTCAAGCTCCGTACGCAGTGCTTTAATCTCCGCATCCCTTGCTGGGATACCTGCTTTCACATCGTCAAGCGTCTGCTGTGTGAGACCTGGCTGGTAGGAAACGGGGGGGCCTAGCTGCGGCCCAAGGAAAAGCGGCCGGAATGTTTCATCAACAATGTTGCCGAAGTTGTATTTCGGCCGCACCCAGCACCGGCCCTTGTAGACTTCGATCTCGCTTGGGCAACCTGGTTGAGGGTTCGCATACAGCGCATGAGTAGGAGCATCTCCCTTGTAGGCTTCAAGAGCGTAGCCTTCGGGGGTGTAATAGCAGTATTCCCCTGGCTTAAATTCCATGCGATAGCCCATTATCGCTTCCGTTGGATGAGACACCGGCTCCGCGTTTACAGGGGCTGCAACGGGGGCAGCGTGCCACCGCGATGACTCAGCGTCGAAAACACCAAACCCCTGTGCCTGCAGTTCTTTGAGCAGACCCAAGCCACGATCGATAGTGTCTCCGGCGCTGGCTGCTGCTGCCTGCTGGCAAGCGTTCCCAAGGCGGGATGCTTCGACATTTCCGGGTTGATGGTCGTATGTGTAGGCGCGGCGATTGCCGGGTAGGTCAAAGGCTTTCCCATAACTCCCCAGTGTGCGAACTTCCAGCGACAGGCCCACTGGCTCCGCGCCGACGGGAGCGGAGAATAGTGCTTTCTTGAGTAAATCGGCTGGGTAGTCCCGGCCAGCCTGGCGGAGTTCATCCATCGCCATCAGCAAATCGGTTCTGAGAACAGAGATAAGGTCGTTGCTCATCGCTTCTTCTCCATCAAGTGCGGGTAATTAGGGTTGGGGGCGGCTTTAGAAGTCACCGGGATAAATGCGCTTGTTCCGTATACCTGTGCTGCGCGTTGCAGGTTGAACGCTTCTTGCGGGGTAGACCGCGCCTGGTTGTGTGGGTGGGTGTTCATGCAGCCTCCTTGCGTCGGCGTGCCCCTGGATACTCGGGGTGAGGCTTGTACTTGGTGGGAGCGATTACATTCGCAAGCAGCGTTTTCCATACGTCCTTGGTGTTGGGCACTGCAAGCAGCTCCGAAATCGGCATTTCCAACGTCACTCCATCAAAGTCCCTTGGATTTCCTGGGCGGGCCAGTGACTCAACAATGGCAACAGGAACGGCAATATTGCTACCTGTGTTGTAGTAGTCGAGGTGCGCCATGATCCGATCATTCGAGTACCGGCCTGCGCGGGATAAACGCCAGCGGTAGCCCTTGTCGTCTTCTGCCCAAAGGGTGATGTATCGGTGCTCGCGCAATGTGTGCATTACGCTAATTACGACGTAGTCAGACACTGTCTGGCCTCCCATCCGTTCTCACCCCAGACCACACAAGAGCGTTCAAGCTCATGGCACAGGGATGCATATCCGTTATTGAAATGACCGTGATGCTTGGATTTGTGCAGCAGAATCCGAGGTGTGGGGTCATGGCGAAGGGTAAAAAATTGCCCCGGTTCGATGTGTCGAAGGCGGGGCAGGGGTCGGGCAAATTCGGCTTGTCTGGCCATGCGGCCTCCGTTTTCATCTACTGGGACGTCAGAGCTTCTGCTCTGGCAGTGGGGGTGGCAGATTCATCTATCTGTCTGGCTACTCACCAGCGAGGGCCAGCGCACCATCCAGGATGGAGCGGATTGATTTTGTCACCTTCTCGGGCTGACCTAAGTCCACCACTAGTTCTGTGGCTTCGAGATCGATTCCTGAAGCGTCAGCGAACGCTTGAGTGGTCTTGGCAAGCATATAAACATAGGCGCGCAGCTTGCGTACCTCTTCAGCGGCTGGCGCTGGAGATTCAACTGTGGTCATGGGTTGATCCTAGAAAAGAAAAACCCCGGTTGAGTAAATCAAGCGGGGTTATGGGGTGTTGCTGTAGTCGTGATGCTTCATAAGGGAGGCATCTTATTTTTGGACTTTAAGACTTGGGTTATGATGCGGCTGCACAACCGGGGAGAAATGCATGGCTAGGCGCCTGCTTGTACAGATCTGTTTGTTGGCATTGCTTTCTGGCTGTGCTTACAACAATCCACAAAATATAGAAGTTGCTGATAGCAAGGTGGGTGGGACTGGAGGGCTCCAGTACAACCATGAGAAACTGGGCTCCTCCAAGCACATGCTTTCGGTGACTGCGGCGCCTGGCCTAATGGAAACTGAAGGCTCAATCGAGCAGAGAATCCATATCTTTGCTAATCGCTTTGCTTCCGAATCATGTCAGCATGGTTTTGATTTCATTCATGATCCCAACTTTGATCAGCGTATCTCGGCTGGTTTTATGAAGCGGAGTCGAACATACGTATTTGAATGCCGGGTGTGATTCATTTCTAGGATTTGCGCTCGCCACCCAGCACCCCGTCTCTATCTATCGGCTCATATCTGTCCGCGCAGCACGGACCTGCAGGTTTGATTAGAGATTAATGCCCAGAGATCAGCGACTGCGTCCTCGATGACCTTGTGGGGGCGAACCAATTCATACCACATGACCAACGAGGCCTCATTGATCCGGTAGCGCAAGCGGCACTCGACTGCATACGCTTCACCACCTTCAATAACCTTGATGCCAATTTTGAAAATCTCAGGGATTTGAAGCTTGCCTTTGGCGGCTGTCCCCTGAATATCTTCTTCATACGTCAATTCGGTTTGACCGTTAGCAAGGCGGATACCGGAAGCAAAGCTCACCTTTTTCTTGGCCTGTAGGCTGCGTGAGATTTCAAGCATGTCCGCGCCAACTGGCTCAACAATGTCGGGAAGGTTGCGTTCGATGAACTCTGCAAACTCGGCCTGCTGCATGATCTTCTTATCGCTGCGGCTCCACTCGACCCACTCGGCTGTAAAGGGGCAGTCATATTTTGCGATGTGGTCACGCCAGCCTGCATTGCTAACGCCGTGATCGTTGATGACACCGACAAATGAGGGTGGGTCCACCTTTCCATAAATCTGGCTTTGTTCGGTGGCGTGGAGGTTGAAGTACTGGATAAAACTTTCCGCGTCATCCAGGACGATCACGCCTTTCTTGCGGTCAGGCTCTGGCTTGTATTTTTCGAGCGAGGTCAGGACATAACCACTTGGTACGACTGCATAAGTGTCATCCGTGTGTTTGATAGCAATTGGTTTACCCAGTGCGGCGCCTGCCTCCAAGGCAGATTCGATGATACGTTCCACGTTTGTTTCCTTTAAACAGATTTGAGGTTTTTGTATTCTTCGCGGCCAATATCCTTCAGACCTTCAATGGTGATCTGGCGCGGGTCTTGGCGTTGAAGGTTTCCTTCGGGGGTTGCCCACATGATCGAACTACCTTTTTCAAGCTCAGGCACTGTGGACTTGATAGTGTCAGTGAGTTCAAGCTCCCCACTTTTTCCGGGCTTGAGCTTGATTTGAAGGGTGAGGGAGCCTGCTTTGCCGGTGCTGATGCATGCATTGACGACTTCCTGCATTTTTTCTGTCAGCTCATCGTGCAGTGTTCCGTAACGCAGATCCTGCAAAACATCGACGAATGATTTATTGCTCATGGATATTTCCTTTAGGGATGGGCTATGCTCACGCGGATAAATAATCGCGTGGAGTGGGGGATGAGATTAAATGTGAGGCTGGCTGCGGTATGGTTTTTCGCAGCGATCAGTGGGGGCGCAATAGGCGGATTCAGTATCCACGCCTTAGTTTTTTGGCTTAACGACGAGTTTGAGTTGACGACCGCAGAGTGGTCGGGGATTGTTTCTGCTTTTTCTACGTTTATTGCTGTCTGTGTCGCCTTGTGGACGTTAACAACAGATGCGAGAAACCGGTCCGCAGAGCGACGTAAATCCCAGGGGGTTTACCGCTGGCTGATCATGGGAGAGTCTTTTCAGGCCTATCGATACCTTAGTGAGTTGCAAGGTATATTGGATAAGTTTATAGACTTTGAAAATGAGTCGAAATTCACTCCTGAAGATGGACTAAGGGCTTTAGAGATAGGCGATGATCTGTATGTCCATAATTTAGACAAACACATTAATGCGCTTATCTATTTTCAAAATGATTCAGCCGAGTCACTGGCTATGCTTGCGGCCGATCTCCCTAGAGTTCGGGCCGAGATTCGCACAGTTTTTGACAGTGATAATCCGAGGGATTACAAGGGTAAGGTTGCTATTAAGGCTGCCGATCGCATAGACCTTCTTTTGCATACTGCGACTACGCTTAATTGGGAAATCCGTCCGGCACGCTCTTAATGTGCTGCTGAAATTCAGTTCGCAGTGTTCTCGCAGCCACCATGCCCATTAAGCAGTTGCATTTGCTCAGCAATGATCTCAGTCGTGAAACGCTCCTGACCGTCCTGACCCGTCCATTTACGGGTGCGCAGACGACCTTCTAAGTAGACAGGACGGCCTTTGCGCAGGTATTCGCCCGCGATTTCAGCCAGGCGGTTGTAGAACACCACACGGTGCCATTCCGTTTCCTCTCGGGGTTCGCCGGTCTGCTTATCCTTCCAGGTGGATGTAGTGGCAATCGAGATATTGCACACGGGGGTGCCGCTGGCCTGGTATCGCACTTCGGGATCTCGCCCAAGGTTGCCGACGAGAATTACTTTGTTGACTGAAGCCATATTTAGAAGCCCGCTGCGGGGGCGATGAATTTCAGGATCACTGCGATGACAAAGAACGCAGTGGGCATCCCCAGGCACCAGCTGGCCGGAGTCTCGCTATCAGCAGGCAAAGGCTCCCACCCAAAGTGAGCGGCCAGGGGAGGGCGCACAGAGCGCACCCAGAACTTGTCGGCCAGCAGTGCGATGGAAAGCACGCCAGCCCACATAAACAGATTTGCGAGCGCAGTCATAGCGCCTCCTGTTGAGAAAAGAAAAAGCCCCACGCTTCGTTTGAAGGTGGGGCATGTAGGTGGGGAAACCCTCTGATAGCAGCCCTTCTTGCGAGATAAAGCACCGCTTGCTCGGACCACACGTACTAAGAGATTGGAAGATGCTGCCGTCGCTAACACGACAGCGAAGGACTGCTATCAGAAGGTGCCCGCTCTCACCATGCGGGCCATGGGCCTGTGCGCCTACAGGCTGGCGTTGCTGACTATTGGATAACGCGAATATTCATTCAGCATCCCGTCGCACGGGGTAATGGTGGCCGGGTGCAAGTCCGGCTTGGCCTCGTGTCGATTTACAGGCTCGTGGGGCCTTACCGCTGATAGCGCTTTGCCTGCGCGTACTGCTCACCATCATCAAGGCGGGCAGGGCTCATACCTGCATGCCGCGCTATTCCAGGTTCTACTGGTGGATGGCTCGGTCAGGTGATCTACCTGTTGCGTGGTTACCGTTGACCTAGCGTGTTCGTCCACGCCGCCGCCTTGATGATGCCCCTCATAAGAAGGGCTGCCTGGACCTCGCTACTGCTCATATGCGAGTCATGCAGGCGTTGAGGGTGAGAGAGGAAGTGGCATCCAGTGGGTGAATGAATCATCCTCGTAGAAGTCGCCGTTCTTAATATCCTCAAGGGCGAGCAAGCGGCCTCGCTCTGTATATGGGTCATACATATCAGTGGGCCACATCCATACACCGTCGCTCACGTACTCGGTAGGGGCGTTGTATACGGCGATAATCTCCGGACTGGCATTGCCTATTGTTTCTGGTTCGCGCCAGAGCCGAACCCATGTGCCGTCCATCGGGGCTGTCTCGATCGGTTGCCATTCCAGCGCCTCGCTTACCTTGGCGGCGGCGTAGGCTTCCATCTGATCGTCAGTGAATAGCGGCGTCTTTGCCACCCGCGATTCGTTTTTGTGGATTGGTACCGCGCCTTTGCAGTTCGTCTTGCCGGTCTTGATTGCGCAGTAGGATTCGTCAGTTATAAAGCCAACCGGCTCCGGCATCGTTACCTTGCCCATGCTTTCTTCTCCATGTCTGCGCGAATGTCGTCACCCGCTTGGCAATGACAAATACCACGCCACTCGCCTGTAAAGTCGTGAACATCGCCAGCCCCATTGCACGACTCGCAACTCTCAATCTCTTGTTTGTCATGCTTGCCCGGAAAGTCGCTGGGCCAGCGCACCGGCTCTGGTTTATTCATAGGTGGCTCCGGTTGCTTTGGCGATGCGCTGCGCGGCTGCAAGCGTGCGGTCAAAGCTGCGAAATCGGCATAGCCTCCCATTTTGTTCAGAACGTCGCACGCCAAACCAGCCCCCAATCTCATTGGTGCGGTAGACGATGAGTGAGCCTGGTGGAACGCGATCTCCGAACCCCTGACGCAAAGCACCAATTTTTTCAGCGGCGCGTGCGGCTAGGTCGTTACCGACACAGGCCATACCGCCACTGTTTTGCACGTAGATGGTTTCCATCCCTATCTCCTATGTCATCCGTCAGCACCCTGAGAGCCAGGGCGCTGGTGGATGCGGCCCCTGTGCGGGGCCGGCGCTGGGATTCCAACCAGCGTGACCGTTTCCGTTTTTGGCCGTCTACGCCTCACCCTCTTTCTCCGTAAACCGTGCTTTGACGGACTGGAGACGGCAGGGATACCGCGCAGAGCCACAACCATGCTTGTGGGTGCTATTGAGCCGGACGAACGCCCCACATAGGCGGGGTGAGCAACATCGGCAGGTGGGTTGTTAAAGATCAATCGCTTTCAGTAGGGAGCGATGCCCTGTACTGGCATGTCCGTCAATCAAGCTTGATCGAATTATCGGTAAGCCGATATTAAATGTCAATCGGAATACCGATATTGAGCGGGATTTATTTTGTTGATTGTTGCTTTAGGGGGTTATTTTGGGCTGGCGGCAGATGCCATTAACCTTGCGCGTAAGTCGTCGAGCTGTGCCACAGTGCCGGACGACAAGACCCCGAGGGGAGCAAGGTTGACTGCTTCAGAAAGCGCTTCAATATCTGCTGTGGTGCCGGCATCCAGCGCCGAGACTTCTGCACTATTGTTCATATCGCTATTGTTTTCTCATTCTCTTGGATCTGACAATTGCGCTCCGTCGGGCTCGATTGATCGGGCGCACCATTAGGCGGGGAGGATGTGGGAAAATATACTGTATATGTGTACAGTAGTTTAGGTCAAGCAAATCCGTTGCAGAAGAACTTGGAGAGACGCGTTTTTTTGGGGGCAGCCCTGCTGCTTTATTGGGTAGGCATGAGAAAACCCGCAAAAGCGGGTCTGGTATGAAGCTCAGTTTATCTAATGCGCTAGCCCGTCACGATGAGCTTGTTCCTACCATTTGCAGGCGGTCCGCAGTGGCTGTATAGCAGATTCCAGGCCTGCAATGTTTAAGGAAAAGGTTACTGGCGAGTCATTAAATGGAGTGGCTTGGACAAGTAAGGTGTTGCCACCGTACAGCCTCTTTATGAAAGGTATCGCTGAGTTACCGCTCCATAGACCCAAGGCTTTGTTATCGGTCGAGTTTCTAGTTCGCAGGGAGAAGGCCTTCTGCTTGTCTACACGGAACGTGACCTGTCCATAGTTTTGGATATCTGCCATGTGAAGGCCGTCAAAGTTGATATAGGCGACGGTAGTGTTTTCTAGGCAACGCAACACCAGGGTTGGTGTTGCGATACGGTTAAAGCGTCCGGCAACTGGTTCCTGAGCTCTAGTTCTTAGGAGCACTGTGGTGGTGTCATCAATTTTGGATTGGGAAATAGATAGATCCCAATTATCCGGAGTAGAGCCACTATCCGTTAGTTCTTTTGTTGCTTGTTGATCAGCATTGGCTTGTTCACCCGCAGCAAGATTATCGAAGCACTCTAACCGTTTGATGCTATCGGTTAACGCAGAGCATGTAAGAATCTCCTTGTTAAGATCGGCTGCTAGAGACGGCGTCACTAGCAGGGCCGTTGTCAACGTAATTACCCCTCTTTTCACACTCCCTCCTCGGCAATGCAACATGGAAATTGACTTCAGTTTTTGGCTGAGCGGGCAGATTGCATCTGCTCTCTGACTAGTTGGCGAGCATTCTCTATGGCAGAGGCGGTGCCTTCTGTCATCCACTGAGGCCTAGGATGATCGCTTTCCCGCAATAGCTGGTCAACCATCGCACGGGTTGCATCGTCTTGCTGGTTAAACCTTCGTAGTAAGGTTTCCATCTCTGGGTTATCGAGCAGTTCTACCGCGGCGATTTCTCGCGGCCCTTTTCCTTCAGCTAACCACCTGGCACTCACCTTATATAGGTATGCCAATAGAAACACATACCCCGATGTCTGGTAGTGGTCGTTTTCAAGCTCGGATAGCAGCGATTGGCCAATCCCAGTTCGACTAGCCACCTCTTTTTGGCTTAGTCCAATAGCCTTGCGAGCTTCACGTAATCTAGCGCCGAATGTACTCATATCGGTATTCTGATATAAAACAAGATCGGTTTGCCGATTGTTAATTAATCGGTATTCCGATATTATGTGCGGCATGGACTGGAAAAATATCATTCAAAGCCTTCTGTCAGATGGGATGACTCAAGCGCAAATTGCTAAAGCGGTAGGCGTTGCACAGCCCACAATTTCTGGGTTGTTGTCGGGGGCGCAGCGCGACATGAGATGGGAAAGTGGGAACCGACTCATTTCGTTGTACCGCCAGAACTGCAAATCGGCGCAGGGGAGCCCGCTTGATGTTGGTCCACTCGTTTTTGAGGAGCCCCACATGCCCAACACCCCTGATCCAAAACCCGACGACCGTATCCCCATCGGTCCCCCTGACTGCATTACGAAAGGGGGCGCACATGCTTAAGACCCTGTACGCCCGCTTCCTACTCTGGCTGATCCGTCCTGCACTGACCCAATGGGTAAACAACGGGGGCGTAGATAAGCCAGCCCAAGCTGCAATGCTTAAAGAGCTTCACCCAGGTGGAGTTATTTCGAAGCAGCTACAGCGGCAAGCGCCTTTTTCTTCGCGAGTTCTGAGAGTTCGTTAAAGGTCATCTCCCCGAATGTCTCACGATCGAGATTAAGTACCAGTTCGATATTCCCAGTGGCCTTCATGCCTTGTGGGACAACGATATCCACCGTTACTCGAACGGAAAATTCCTCATCGTCGTAGTCATTAATAACGAGCGTGGCTAGTTGCAGATTCATGGTCAATCCCTCTTAAGAAAAGTTTAGTTACTTGCTTCTCTAAGCATAGCTGATCGGGATTGACAACCTCAATGAACAGTAATGGCCCCGAGTTCACCCAGGCCACGCATTTCATTCCAAACAAGCCGGTCATAGATGCCGGTGATGTGGTCATCGGTAGGGCAGCTGAAGACCTGGTCCGCCAGTTCAGTAGCTCTATCAATGATTTCAAAGCGGGGTAGTTCTTTTTTATCCATCCCCGCATTTTCAGACCCAGTACCGATTTTTTCCATTTGTAGTTCCCGCTCCGTATCAATCACTACGTACTTTTCACACTTTTACTGTAGCGATTAAGAGGGGCGGGCGAAACGCTGAAATACACAGGAGTTCAGCCCAATGACAAGACGTTTTTCTTCACTGAACTGGCGAGACGCGCTCTACAGCGCCGTCCGTCAGGCCCCAGGCGGCGTTGGCGCGGCTGCCGTGTTTCTCTCTGACCGGCGTGGCCTGTCGATCCATCCCGAGTCACTGCGCCGGAAACTGACCGGTGGGGAGCAGTTGGACATCGACATGGCCTTTCTGCTGACCGAGTGGCTGGAAGAACTGGCCGACTGCCGAGAAAGCGCCCGTGACTGGCTCATCGCAGCGGCTCAGCAGGGTGGATTGCATGTAGTTGATCTTCCACCAGAGCCGGTCGGAGGATTCGACAACGAGGCCAGTGCTCTGAACGAGAAGGCTCTGAAAGCTGCCGCTGAGCTTGGCGAAATGTGCAGCGCAATCACTGGCACAACAGCAGACGGTCGTGTGACTCATGAAGAGCGTGAGCGTGTTGTAGCTAAAGCTCTGGACCTGATCCGCCTGTGCTTTCGCATCATCCGCAACGTAACCCGCTGGCACCGCAAGGAGGTTTCAGCATGACTAAAGCACCTTACGGCACCTATTACACCGATCTGTACAAGTTGCACTGGTTCAAGAGCCGCCAAGTCTGCGAGAAGCTGAAAGTCGATTTCAACCTGGAGCCACATGAGCGCCAGCAGCAGATCAAAGAAAAGTTGTACGCCGAGTTTGGCACTGACAGCCTGGCCAAGGTGAACCCACAGCACTTTGTGCGCACGCTGGACGGCATGGGCCTGTTCTTCACGCTGCCCACCTCTTTGAAGGACCAATTGCGATGAAGACATTAGAAACACTGATAGCGCTGTATAGCGGCTACCCCATGCCTTTGTGGGCAGCATTGACAGCAACAAGCATCGTCATGGGCGCTTCACTGTGGATTGCCTTGGGGAAGATCGATGAAAAAGACTGATCTCCCCCAGCGTACCCAGCTGCAGCGTCGACATGCACTCAAGCGCAGTGCATTCAAGGCAAAGCCAAAGCAAAAGAAGGGCCCCAGCATGCCCATGGTCGTCGCCAAGCTCGTAGGCACCCTTTTCAAGCACCAGCCCAAACTGCCGGCCGTTTTCCGCTCTGAGCAGCACCGTCGCAACGTCGCGGCACTGCCATGCGCCAACTGCGGCCGCTGGCACCGGTCCCAAGCTGCCCACATGAATGGCGTTGAGTTTGGCAAAGGGTTGGGCCTGAAAGTATCTGACGCTTTGATGTTCCCGCTGTGTACCGATAACGCCTGGGGGCGCGGCTGCCACAGCAAGCTCGACCAGGGCGGCATCTACGACAAAGACACCGCAGTGGGTCTGCAGATCGCCTGGCTGCACCAGACACGCGATGAATTGAAACGCTTGGGCCAATGGCCCGAGCAAGCCGACCGCGACGTAGAGACATTCGTGGGGGCGTATTTGAGGAGGCAGGTGACATGCTAAGTGCATCCGACCTGATGCGTACGATAGGACGCCCGATAGCCTATCACCCCGCCTTGGCACGAATGGTTGGAGGCGTTAATGCGGCCATCTTCCTGTCTCAGCTCATCTACTGGGACGAGCGCATGGAAGACGCCGAGCTGGGTGTGTACAAGACCGCAGAACAATGGGAGGCAGAAACAGGCTTGTCCGCTAAAGAGCAGGCCACAGCGCGTCGTCAGCTCCGTGCCCGTGGTCTTATCACCGAAACCCACAAGCGTATCGAGCACAAGCTGTACTTCAAACTCGACCGAGATGCGTTTGACAGTCTGGTTTCCGAGGCCGTCGAGGGGGCGCAAAACAGTGGAAACCCCGAACGCCAAAACGGCGATTCCCGAAACGCCAAAAGGCAATTCGGGAACAGCGAAAAGGCAATTACCGAAACCCCCAAAGCGGAACTCCCGAACTCCTCAAACGGCAGTTCGTTAATAAAGACAGAGATTACTACAGAGACTACAGAAGAAAAAAATACCAAAAAAGAAAGTTCGCCAGCCTTCAGCTTCGAGCACTGGCCTGTGAATCCTTCGCCAGAAGTCTGGGCCGATTACCTGCAGCACCGCAAAGCGATCAAAGCGCCGTTGACCCAGACTGCTGCAAACCGCTTGGGGGCGGAAGCGCATAAAGCCCAGGCTGCAGGGTTCAGTGTTGATGACTTCCTGGCCGAGTGCATGCTGCGTGGCTGGCGGGGAGGGAAAGCCGACTGGCTAACGCGGGGGATGTCGCAGGACCAGCAAGGGGGCGGGCAAGCGGCTCGGGGTGGAAAGTTTGACCCGAATGCGTTTCTGGAGCAGCGACGCAAAGATCGGATGAAGGGATGCCAAGGAGGTGGTGATGTTGTCGACGTTTGAGCGTGAAAGTGCCTGGCTCAAGCCAGTGCCCAAGCTGGATGGCAAAACGCTGATGGAGCACCTGTACGCTCGGATGGACGGCCTGTACCCCGGCAAGTGGAAATCCAATTTTGTGGGCGAGGCAGCCATGTCGAACTGGGAGCAGGCGTGGGCTGAAGCATTCGATGAGGAAGACATTGTGCCGGTGGATGTTGCTTTGGGGATCCAGAACAGCCGACGCATGTACGACTGGCCACCAAGCCTGACCGAGTTCTTGCGAGCCTGCCGTCCCTACCTGGAGCCGGACGTAGCGTTTTTTGAAGCAGTGCGGGGTATGCAAGCGCGAGAGCGTGGTGAGCGTGGCGAGTGGTCACACCCTGCGATCTTTCACGCCGCTGCAATTGTTGGCCGGTTTGATCTGCTCAACCAAGCCTACCAGCAGATGGAAGGGCGCTGGAAGAAAGCGCTTCATGCCCAACTGGCCCTGGGGGCGTGGCCCGACATTCCCGACCCAGCGCCAGCACTGCCAGCGCCATCAAGCGCGGCGCAGACTGAGCAGGGGACCAAGGCTATGCGTGAAATGGCTCAGCGAGCAATCAGCCGGAAAGGGAAGGATCACAAGGCGTGGGCAAAGGGAATCGTGGCTAATCCCAAGGGGCGGTCTCCCGCAATCGTTCGTATGGCCCAAGCAGCAGTAGGGGAGGCCGCATGACCGAAGCGACCGCATTAACTCTGGTGCTGCCTTGGCCTGATATGCGTTTGATGCCCAATCGCAAGAATGGCCGGCACTGGGGCGGCGTCCAGTCGGCCAAGGAGCAGGCAAGACGTGATGGGCGTGTGGCGGCAACCGTTGAGCTGGGGCGACGTCGCTTTATCGGTGGGGAGCGCATCCCAGTGAAAGTGACTTTCATGTCGCCGGATCGCAGAGGGCGAGACCTGGACAACCTGTTGGCCTGCATCAAGCCGCAGATCGACGGTATCGCCAAAGCTCTGGGAGTGGATGACAAACGGTTTCGACCGCTGATTGTGGATGATGGACTGGACCCAGCCAAGCGCGGGTATCTGAAGATTGAAGTGGGGGATGTATGAAGACGAGGCTTGAGATCCTGCTGGGTGAGTGGGGATGTTGGAAGCGAGGGGAAAATCGGTCAGCCCTCGGGTTGCCGTCTCAGTCAGCATTTCAGAATATGCGTGTTGATGGGATGTGCGCACCAGAAGCTGAGGCGCTGCTTGTGGATGATGAGTTGCGGCGTTTGGATGGCTGGATTGACACACTCTATCCAGACGCCAAGGCTGTAGTGATTGCGCAGTATGTATGGCCGGGGCTGGTAAAGCAAAAGATAGATCGTCTCGGGCTCTCACGGCCAACCTATTACTTCCGGCTAGAGTTTGCAATGAAGCAGCTTGACCACCTCATGTATGGCGTACCAACTAAAGTGTCTAGACAGGTTGCCCAAGCGTCTAGATGAAATCATACTGTTTCCCGTAGGCTGGATATTGCTCAGCCTGAAGATTGAAGAACCAAGCCCTGCCGGAAACGGTGGGGCTTTTTGTTTGGGGCAAGGTGAGCGGCGTGAACGGTAAACCGGTGAGAGTCCCCAGTTGGCGGTCAGACCGGCGTACCGCTGCTGAGCGTGGTTATGGCAGTAGGTGGCGTAAGGCACGGGAAGCATTCCTGCGCGACTATCCGCTATGTCAGTACTGCAAGGAAGACGGAAAGGTCGAGCCTGCCACTGTGGTGAACCACATTAAACCTCACAGAGGCGACCAGGGGCTGTTCTGGGATCGAGCCAACTGGCAGGCGGTATGTAAGCTGCATCATGACAGCACCATTGCCAGGGAAGAGGCGAGAGGAACCAGAGTTGGCGGCGATGAGTCTGGCCAGCCTTTGGACCGAGGGTCGCACTGGTATCGATAGGGGGGGCGGGTCAAAAGTCTAGTGCAAATCCGGAGGAGACCGCGCCCCCAGTCTCGCTTTATCGCTAACTCACTTTTTCTCCCGCGCGCGCGCGAGCTGCAGCCATGACACGACGACAACGCGTTGATACCGTGAAAGGCGCCGTGACCACCATGGCCGGCGCAGTAAATGAAATTGAAGTTCCCGAGCATGTGCTGGTGCCTGAGGCAGCCATGAAGTTTTGGCGTTCCATTACAAAGGCTCGTGCCGCCGACCGCTGGAACGATTCTGATCTGGAAGTGGCTGCCGAGCTGGCTCGTACAAAGGCCAGCATTGAGCGACTGAATATCGACCTAGCCGAGGAGGGCGACGTAATCACCAATGAACGCGGCACTCCTATCGTGAATCCAAAACACAGTTTGCTTGAGACGTTGACTCGACGAATGGTCGCGCTGTCTCGCATGCTGCAGGTCCACGCTGAGGCTACGCAAGGAAAGAGCCGCGAACAAGTTAAAGGCAACCGGGCGCAGGCAGAGGCGGCCACTGCTGCAGAGAAAGTACAAGGCGGCCTGATTCCTGGATTACGCGTGGTGTCGTGAAAGTAGATCCGATTAAATGTGGACCACGACCCCGGGTGCGCAAGTGGCGCAAGCTGCCGCTCGAAAAGCTCACACGAGCAGAGCGCAACATGCTATTCGTGGAGACCTATTGTCGTGTGCCTGAGGGGGCCTTGGCAGGGCAAAAAATCCAGCTGGCGGGATTTCAGGAGCGCTTCTTCTATGCGCTCTACGACAACCCGCACGGAACCCGTCGCGCTTACCTTTCAATTGCCCGCAAGAACTCCAAGACTGCAACCATTGCCACGATTCTGCTGGTTCATCTAGTGGGTCCTGAGGCACAACTCAATGCGCATATTCAGAGCGGCGCGATGTCCCGTGAGCAGGCCGGGCAGGTTTACAAGTACGCCTCCAAAATTGTGCAGCTCTCGCCAGAGCTTTCGGGAATCGTTCGGATTGTCCCCAGCGGCAAGAAGTTGATCGGCCTACCGATGAATGTGGAATATGCGGCATCTTCGGCGGAGGCGAAAACAGCGCATGGCGGCTCCCCCATCCTGGCCATTTTGGATGAAACCGGCCAAGTAAAGGGGCCGCAGAATGATTTTGTGGATGCCATCGTGACCAGCCAGGGCGCGTACGAGAATCCGTTGCTGATCGTCATCAGCACTCAGGCGGCGACGGATGCCGATTTGCTCTCGCTGTGGTTGGATGATGCGGAGAAATCTCAAGACCCGCATATCGTCAGCCATGTCTATGCGGCTCCGGCAGACTGCAGTTTGATGGATAAGAAGGCATGGGCGGCCGCAAACCCTGCGCTAGGCCTGTTTCGTTCGCTCAAGGACGTTGAGGAGCAGGCTAAGCAGGCATTGCGGATGCCATCAGCGGAAAATACCTTCCGCAACTTGACCCTCAATCAGCGTGTTTCGACGGTGACGCCGTTCATTAGTAAAAACATTTGGGATGCGAATGCAGGCGAATCGGGCGGGCTGGATGGGGTGCCTGTTTGGGCTGGGCTGGATCTATCCGCCAGGACTGACCTTACAGCGCTGGTAGTAATTGGACGGATTGACGGTGTATGGCATGTGCAGCCCCACTTTTGGACGCCGGAGCAGGGCCTGCTGGATCGCGCCAAACGGGACCGCCAGCCCTACGATGTTTGGGCGCGACAGGGGTTCCTGCGTACTGCACCTGGCGCAACGGTTGACTATGAGTTTGTCGCGCGTGATATGGCCGAGATCCTGTCCGATCTGGATGTCCAGGTTATCGCATATGACCGCTGGAGGATCGAGTTCCTAAAAAAGGAACTGGACGATTTGGGATTAACGCTGCCTCTGACCCCGTGTGGACAAGGTTTCAAGGACATGTCGCCTGCAGTGGACACCCTAGAGTCTGAGCTACTGAACGGTAGGTTGGCCCACGGTAATCATCCAGTGTTGACGATGTGTGCGGCGAATGCCGTGCTTACCAAGGACGCCGCTGGTAACCGCAAGCTGGACAAGCACAAGGCAACCGGCCGTATCGATGGCATGGTTGCGCTGGCCATGGCCCTGTTTGCCACTGGTGGTCAGGTTGAGGATAGCGCGGATCTAGCCGACTTTCTGAGTAACCCAATTATTTTCTGAGACTATGAGCGAAACCAAAAACAAGCAGCCAGGGCGAGTGAAGTCTGCCTTGCTGAACTGGCTGGGCGTGCCCGTCTCGCTTGTGGACGGCAGCTTCTGGGCAGAATGGTCGGGGGCAAAAAACTACGCTGGAAAAACAGTCACGGTTAATTCCGCGCTGCAGCTTTCGGCCGCCTGGGCATGTGTGAGGCTCATATCTGAGACCCTCTCCACGCTACCGCTGAATCTGTATGACGACAGCGGCCAAGCAAAGACCATGGCGCGCGATCATCCGCTGTACCGCCTGCTTCACACCCAGCCTAATGCCGATATGACTGCCGCCGTTTTCTGGCAGGCGTATGTTGCCTCTCTGCTGCTGTGGGGAAACGCTTATGTCGAGATCCATCGCTCGGGAGGCGCGATCACATCGTTGGAGTTTCTGCTTCCCCAGTTCGTTACTCGCAAGCGCACCAGTTCGGGGGCGGTAGAGTGGTCTTACGCCGACCCCTTCGCGAAAGTGACGCGCAAGATAGCGGAAGCACAAATGTGGCATACGCCAGCGTTTACAACCGACGGCGTTACGGGCCTGTCGCCGATTGCGCTGGGGGCTAACGTTATTGGCAGCGCGATGGCGGCTGATGAGGCCAGCGCTCACACATTCAAGAACGGCATGAAGGCAGCCGGCTTGGTCACCATGGATGCCGTGCTCAAGCCCGAGCAGCGCGAGGACGTGCGCCAGCATGTGCGCAAGGTGTCCGCTGATGGTGGCGTGATGGTGCTGGAGAAGGGCTCAGCGTTTCAACAGTTGACGATGAACCCGCAGGACGCCGAGCTTCTGTCTACTCGCAGCTTTAACGTGGAGGAAATCTGTCGCTGGTTCCGTGTGCCGCCCTTCATGGTCGGGCATAGCGAGAAATCCACCAGTTGGGGCACCGGCATCGAGCAGCAGATGATCGGGTTCGTGACATTCGTGCTGCGGCCCTGGTGCGTTCGCATTGAGCAGTCGATTCGCAAGAGCCTGATGACGCCGGCCGAGAAACAGCGCTACCAGGCCGAGTTTGCGATGGAGGGTCTGCTGCGGGGCGATAGCGCGGCCCGCGGGCAGTTCTATTCGACCATGGTCCAGAACGGGATTTACACGCGCAACAACGTGCGCCGATTAGAGAATCTCGAGCCCGTTGAGGGTGGCGATGAGCTGACTGTGCAGTCAAACATGATACCCATCGGGATGCTGGGGCAGGGCACGACCGCTCAGGATGCATTGAAAAACTGGCTGGGCATAGAGGACAAGACATGAGGCATAAATCCGCTGCGATGCAAGTTCGCGCATTCGATTATCAAGTGAAGGCCGTCAATTCAGACGGCCTTTTTTCTGGCTACGGCTCGGTGTTCGGCAACGTGGACAGCTACAACGAAGTGGTGGCGCCCGGAGCGTTTGCTGAGTCACTGCAGGCTACTCGTGCCAAGGGACGCACATTTCCCGTCCTGTGGCAGCACCGCTCGGGCGAACCCATTGGCAATTGGGATATCGACAGTCTGAAAGAGGATTCACACGGGCTGTTTGGCGAGGGACAGCTGTGGCTGGATGAGGCACCTTACGCCAAGGTGGCCTACCGAGGCATGCAGGCCAAGGCCATCACGGGGCTCTCGATTGGCTATTACGTGCGTGAAGACTCGTTCGATGAGAAGACGCGCATTCGAACGCTTAAGCGGTTGGACCTGGTGGAGATCAGTGTCGTGACGGCACCGGCGAACGACGATGCGCGCATCGATGCGGTCAAGGCTGTTATTGCCCAGGGCGGCCTGCCTTCCCTGAAAGAGTTTGAGCAGATCCTGCGCGAGGCAGGGTTCTCGAAAAGTCAGGCTACGGTCATCGCTAACCGTGGCCTGAAGCACCTGCTTCGGAGTGAGTCCGAGGAAAAAGCGAGCATTACCGATGCCCTCAAGGGCTTTGTCATTCCCAAGTTCTAAAAGGACCCACTACCATGTATCGAACCAAATCTCAGGGCGATAACCCCGAAGAAATCAAGGAAATCGTCTCCGCTGAGCTCAAGCGCATTGGCGACGAAGTAAAGCTCGCCGGCGAGAAGGCGCTCAAGGAGGCGAAGAGCGCGGGCGACATGTCTGCTGAGACCAAGGCCAAGGTCGATGAACTGCTCGTCAAGCAGGGCGAGCTGCAGGCCCGTCTGCAAGAGGCCGAGCAGAAGCTGGATCGCCGTGGCTCCCAGGGCGAGCAGGAGCATAAGAGCGCCGGTGCCGAGTTTGTCGAATCCGAGCGCTTCAAGGAATATGTCGAGGCGGGCAACTTCCGCAAGGGCTTTACTGGCAGCGTGAAAGCGATCACCTCGCTTCCAGCAAGCGCTGGCGATACGATCGCTCCAGACCGTCTGCCCGGCATCCTCTCGCCCGCGCTGCGTCGCCTGACGGTGCGTGACCTGCTCACACCCGGCCGCACCAGCTCGAACCTGATTCAGTACGTTCGCGAGACTGGCTTCACCAACAGCGCAGCGACTGTGGCCGAAGGCGCAAAAAAGCCCGAGTCCAATCTGACCTTCGAGCTGACCTCGACGCCAGTGGTCAAGATCGCCCATTACGTGAAGGCATCGACCGAGATCCTGATGGACTCGCCCATGCTGCAAAGCTACATCGACCAGCGCCTGCGCTACGGGCTGCGCTTCGTGGAAGAAGGGCAGCTGCTCAATGGCTCCGGCGTGGGCAATAACCTGAACGGCATCATGACTCAGGCCTCGGCGTATGCTGCTCCTATTGCGGTGCCCAGCGCTACCAATATCGACACGGTCCGTTTGGCGCTGCTGCAATCGGAGTTGGCTGAGTTCCCAGCCACAGGCATCGTGTTGCATCCTTCGGACTGGGCGGCCATCGAGCTCACCAAAGACAGCACTGGCGCCTACATCTTCGCCAATCCTCAATCCCTGGCCCAGCCCGCTCTGTGGGGCCGGCCTGTGGTCTCTACCCAAGCCATGACCGTGGATAGCTTCCTGGTTGGCGCATTCCAGCTCGGCGCGCAGGTGTTCGACCGCATGCAGGACACCGTCACCGTGGCCACCGAGAACGAGGACGACTTCGTCAACAACCTGGTCACCATCCTGGCTGAAGAGCGCCTCGGCCTGGCCGTGTATCGGCCTGAGGCATTCGTGAAGGGCGCCTTCACCGTCGGGCCTTAAGCAAGTTGGGCGGCCAGGTGTGGCCGCCCTGATTCCTTTGGAGATAATTCATGAAAGCGATCGCGATACAGCGCTTTGTCCACGGCGCCCTCAATGTTCAAGCGGGCGATGAAGTGGATGCCCCCGAGTCTACCGTGCGAGAGCTCGAGGCAGCCGGTCTGGTGCGTACAGACCAGAAGGCCGCACCTAGCCCCGAGAACAAGCAAGCGCCTAAGCCTGCCAACAAATCCAAGGGGACGTAATGCTTGTCACCGATGAGCAGGTGCGCAATCACTTGCGCATCGAAGCAGGCGAGGACGTTTCGGTTTATGTGGGCGCGGCGCAGGAGTCTGCCCAGCAATTTCTTAACCGTCGAGTCTACGCAAGCGCCGAAGACATGGCTTCCGGCGTCCTCGCCGGCACCGCGGGCCTGGACCCCATGATCGCAAACGACGCCATCCGCGCCGCCATTTTGTTGATTTTGGGGCACCTGTATGCCAATCGTGAAGAGGTGGTAACAGGCACCATTGCCACAGAGCTGCCGATGACGTCGCGGCGCTTACTGCAGCCCTATAGAAAAGGTATGGGGGTATAGATGAGGGAACTGATCAAGGCGCTCACAGCGCAAACGGCGGCGTTGCAAGAGTTGGCGGTCGAGGTACGGTCCTTGAGTCAGCAGAATCAGGCTTTGATTCTGGCGCTGGCTGAGCAGGACTTAGATGAGTTGCCTGCTTCTTCTGGCTATTACCTGGACGGGACACCGAAATGAGTCTGCAAGCTGGACGGCTCCGTCACAACCTAATTATTCAGGATAACCGGCCAGGCCGAGACCCTGATAATGGCGCGGTGATTCCCGTTTGGGTTGAGCTGGTAACTGTTCGCGGCTCGTTTGATCCGTTGTCCGCTCGGGATTTCATTGCAGCCGCTGCTGCGCAAACGAAGTTGTCGGCCCGAGCCGTGGTTCGGTACCGCGCTGATATCAAAGAAAAGATGCGTCTGGTCCATGCTGGGAGAGTGTTTCTGATTCAGGGGGTGCTGCCTGATAAGGAGTCTGGGCGCGAGTATCTGACTCTCCTTCTTTCGGAGGATTTGTCTGATGGTTGAGTTTGAACTGAAGGGCTTGGATGAACTGCGCAAGAGCCTCAAGAGGCTGCCAGCCAAGATGCAGCAAAAGGGTCTGAAGTCTGCCTTGGGTAAAGCGGCGCGAGTAATTCGCAATTCAGCCAAGGAAAATGCCCTTCGTGTGGACGATCCAGATACTGGTCGGCGCATTGCGGACAACATCGTTCAGCGAATACGGGGGCGTCATACACGTCGTACTGGCGACTTGATGGTAAGTGTGGGGGTGGCGACCGAGCGCGGCCGCATTCCTAAAGGTAATCCAGACGATGGCGCTAAAGGAAACACGCCTCACTGGCATTTGATTGAGCTTGGCACAGAGAAGATGCGGGCGCAGCCATTCTTACGGCCTGCCGTTGAGGGAAGTGCTGAAAGCTCTTTCGATGTGTTTGCTGAGGAAGTAGATCGTCAGGTACAGAAGGCATTGGCTGAGAAATGACCAAACTATCCATATATCGGGTCGTGAAGGCCTGGCCCCAAGTGTTGCAGACGCTTGGGGGGCCGGAGCCACGGTTTTATCCCTTTGGGGAAAATGACGACGCGCCAATCAAGTATCCCTACGCTGTGTATCGCGTGATACCTGGTGGTGGCCCTCAGAACTACTTGGCCCACCGCCCAGATATGGATGAGCTGTTAATCCAGATCGATGTGTATGGAGCAACCGACAGCCAGGCCGGAGAGGCCGTTATTGCCCTCCGAGATGCTTTGGAGTTGCACTGCCGGATTGTCTCTTGGCGCGGTTCCTCCCGAGATCCAGAGACAAAGAACTACCGACAGAGCTTTGATGTTCGTTGGGTACAGCCAAGACTTTAGCCTTTGATTATGCATACAGCCGCTTTCGAGCGGCTTTTTTTATTTGGGAGTGGATATGTCCATTTTGACTCAAGGAACCCAAGTGTTCCTGTTGGACCCCGGAATCGGTGGTGCAGGCCCGTTGGCTGTACTGGAAGTTAAAGGCGTCACTGCGTTCAACCCTGGCGGTAACCCAGCGGATGAAATTGAGGATACGCCTCTGTCCGAGCGTAACTCTAAGAAATTCAAACGTGGTTTGCGTACACCGGGCCAAGCTTCGGTAACGGTCAGCGCTGACCCGCGTGAGAGCAGCCATCTGCGCTTGTTCCAAATGGCCGAGAGCAATTCGGAAAGCGACGAAGGTAATTCGGTCAAGTGGGCTGTCGGCTGGGCTGACGGTACTTCGGTCCCGACACTGAACACTGATGGGGATGATTTTGAACTGCCTGAAGACCGGACCTGGTTCTTGTTCGAGGGTTATGTCAGCGATTTTCCGTTTGATTTCTCTGGCAATACCATCGTGACCACAGCCGCTACGGTTAAGCGCTCTGGTGGCTCTCAGTGGATTAAGAAGGGGCCATAACTATGGATCTGAAAGAACTTCAGGCTCAGGGCGGGTTTGTCGACGATAAGCCGGTCAAAGAATCCGTTACCTGGACTCGTGGCGACGGCGAAAAGATCAGCTTTGATGTGCATGTCGTGCGTCAGCCTTTTGGTGTGGTGGACGAAGTGCTGAAGACGACCGATGGCCGCAGCCAGTCGGCACGCATGATCAGCAACTGCATCCGGCTGGGTAAGGAGGGCAAGGACCGCTTGACCTATGAGCAAGCGTTCGTGCTGGACCCCACTCTGGCTTTCTCCCTGATTGCCGCCATTAACCGGGTAAACGCAAAAAAATCGACGCCGCCGACGAGCTCTGGTGTGAGTTAGTGCTCAACGGCATCGGCGGCTGTACGGTGGCCCAAGCAAAGAAGGCTGTTTCGTTCGATGAGTACTTGATGTGGATGGCTTACCGAGAGAAGCATGGGTCTTTGAATTTGGGTCTGCGCGTTGAGCACGGTGCAGCCTTGGTGGCCTGGTCAATGCAGGGAGGTGATTTTGATCGCTTTCTACCGCAACGGGGAGGCCAGCAAGGAATTTCGCTTGAACAAGCAATGCAGGAATGGAAGTAACCGCCTTCGGGCGGTTTTTTTATGGGTGATTGATTTATGTCCAGCAGATCTCTAGGCACGCTGACCTACGACTTGATCGCCAAGATTGGTGGTTTTGTTGCTGGCATGACCGAGGCAGAGCGGGTGGCTGACCGTAAAACTCGGGAGATGGAACGAAAGTCTCGTGCTCGGGCGAAAGCAATGAGCGATGCCTGGTCAAAAGCGAGCAAGCTGGTTACCGCAGGTATTGCTGGCATCACTGTTGGTAGCGTCTACCTAAAGATTATCAATGAGACCAAGCAAGCGGAGCATGAGCAGGCCCAGTTAGCTGCAGTGCTTCGATCGACAGGGAACTCTGCGGGTTATACAAAAACTCAGCTGAACGAGATGGCCAATGCCATGTCCGCGCTGTCTGTTGTGTCGTCAGGGGAGATTAACCAGGCGCAGACAACCTTGCTGGCTTTTACCGGCATTGTTGGTGACGAGTTTCCGCGTGCATTGCAGTCCGCAATTGATATGGCCCAGCGTACGGGCATGTCTGTCGTGTCTGCGGCTGAGACAGTTGGTCGAGCCCTGGATGTTCCATCCAAAGGCCTGACTGCCTTGAGTCGCCAAGGGTTTCGATTCACCGAGGAACAGAAGAAGCTTGCAGAGAAACTGGAGGCCGCAGGCAAGACTGCTGAGGCGCAAGGGATCATTCTGCAGGCTTTGGAAGAGTCCTATGGTGGTGCTGCTAAGGCAGCGCGGGATACCTTTGGCGGCGCTCTGTCTGCACTGCAGAACCAAATCAATTCTCTGCTGACAGGCTCAGATGGAAGTTTGGATGAAGCGAATATCGCGATAAATGAATTAACTGATTTGCTTGGGGGCGAGGATGCAAAGCAAGCGTTTGCGTCGATCATTGGATGGGTTTTTGAGTTAACAAGCGCTGTTGCTGAGCTCGCAGTTCAGTTTGGTTTGGGCTTGCAATATTCCGATGGTTTCTTTGATGCCCTGAGAAAATATGGGCTATCAAATCCTTTTAAGTCTCATGCAGAACAGGTCGCGAGTATTCGTGACGATATCGCCTCGCTTGAGTCGGCAGGCAAAGACCCGTCGCTTTTGGCCCAGATCGGTGGTGAGCAAGGACGACAGGCTGCCCTTCGTGATGCTCGTCAGCGGCTCCAATACTACGAGGCGATGTCAAATCGTGATCAAGCAAAATCTGATCGGGAGCTGTTTGGCGCGTTACGCAATGTACCGGAAACTGGTGGGCCGGTACCGAGTTTGAATGCCATAATGGTTACCGGCTCCGGCGGCGACAAGAAGCCAAAGAAGCCAGGGTCTACGGTTGATGAGGGCCAGCGGTTTATTCAGCAGATGCGTGAACGCATTGCGCTGATTGGCTTGGAGACTGAACAAGAAAAGCTGCTGGCCAAAGCAGTCATCGGCACTATCAAGTTCAAGAATGAGGGAGATAAGGCCGAGGCCGTGCGTCTGGCTGGTCAGTACGATTCCGCCAAAGCTGCTTACGAGCAAAAGAAGGCGGTTGAAGAGTTAACAGTTTCCTACGGTCGCTTGCTGGATGAGCAGGAGCGCAATTATCAAGCCCAGTTGAACTCCATGGGCCTCGGTGAAAAAAACCGTCAATATTTGGCCGAACAGATCCAGATTCAGGACGAGTTCAGAAAACGACAAGAAAACCTTGATGATGCCCTGCGCCGTGGCGACGTATCCCGTGAGCGCTACGAGGTAGAGCTGCGAATGTTGGACGAGGCGCAAGGCAGGTCTCTGGCGCTGCTTGACCAGTACAACAGCGAGAAGCTGAAGAAAGAGCGGGATTGGCTACTAGGCGCACAAGAGGCCTTGATTAACTACGGCGACGAGGCCGCCAACATCTATGCATCGGTGGCGGACGCTGTAGCAGGTGCCTTCAAGGGCATGGAAGATGCGCTGGTGCAGTTTGTCAAAACAGGAAAACTCGACTTCAAGAGCCTGGCCGACAGCATTATTTCCGACCTTGCGCGAATTGCAGTCCGTCAAGGAATTACAGGGCCGCTTTCGGGAATGCTGGGCGGGCTATTGACCAATACTTTGTCCGGCCTGGCTATGGGGCTTGGTGGCGGAGTCAATATTGGTTCCGGTTTCAACCTGGGCGCTAGTTTGGGTGGCGACTCAGGGGCGACCTTTGGGCCGATGATGAGGCTGTCATCCGGGGGCTATACCGGTGATGGGGGCAAATATGAGCTCGCAGGCCTCGTTCACAAGGGCGAGGGGGTTCTAAACCAGGATGAAATTAACGCACTCGGAGGTGAGCAGGGCTTTAATCGGTTGCGTCAGGCACTGAAGGGGCCGGGTCATTCGAGTGGGGGGATGGCAGGGCGGCCAGCACTACCGCCTGCAGTACAGGGTGGCGGTCAATGGCGCCCAGGGGTTGTGATTAACAATAATGTGTCCGGCATTGAGTTTGAAGAGGGCATGTCGAATGGTCAGCTCATGTTGGAAGTTGACCGAAGGATCGACCGTCGACTGCCTAAAGCCATGGCCCGCGAGCAGGCGAACCCGAATAGCCGATTATCCCGACAACAGGCCGCCAGCTTGTCTGTATCGCGCAAAAGGTGATGTATGAAGGTCTTACCATTTGAGCCGTTGCAGGCTGGCTATGGTGCGCAGTTTAACGATGGCGTGAGCCGTATCCCCTTGCCTGGCGGTAAGGGGCGCAATCGAGTCACTTCCATTGGTGATAGTGATTTGGTGCATGCTTCCTGGAATTTGACAGGTAAGGATTACTCCATGTTTATGGGGTTCTACCGTGACTGGGGATCGACGGCCGAGGCATTTCAAGTGGATTTGATGCTTCATTCACATGAACTAAAACGCTATACCGCCTCGTTCATTCCCCAATCATTGCAGCTTGTTGAAAAAAAAGGGGCGCATTTTCTTGTGTCGGCTCAGTTGGAAGTCCATGCACTGCCAGAGTTCACGGATGCTGACCTCGATTATTGGCGTAGCGTGGTTTCTTTGCTGATTATCTATGGAGGGTACGCCCAGGCCATGGAGGTACTGAACCTGTTGGATAAGCTGGTCAACGAGGATTTGCCACATGAATGACGCTGATGCTGACTACGTCAGCTTTTTCTTTGATTCGCCCTCCAGTGTGCCGGAGCTGGAGACCTTGGAAATCAGTCACCCCAGCTTCTCCAAGCCCCGTTTACTTGTGCGCAATTCAACATTTGGGCTGGCCGCACAATCGGAGACAGGGGAGCCAGCCTTCTTTGAGTACTGTCCGATGATCCTGCGGCCCATGGCTGACCGCGGGACGCTTGATTACGGCATCTCGGTGACGCTGGGGAACTACGACGAAATCAGCGATGAGATCGCACGGGCCAGGGAAGCAGGGACGTTAGCGATCCGTCCAACGGTGAAGTATCGAAGTTATCGGGGGGATCGGCTGAACAAGCCGATGTTTGGGCCTATAACGCTACAAGCACAATCCATCTCAATCGGCGCCTCGGGCGCCGTTTTTGATGCCGGGGCGCCAAGTTTGAACCTGGTGCGGACCGGCGAGCCTTATTCCGTTGACCGCTTTCCTATGCTGCTGGGGTTCTTGTGAGTATCGATGATTTGCTGTTTCGTCAGTACGACCGGCAAACGTACAACTGTTGTCATTTCTCGGCTGAGGCCTGGCAGCGATTCACAGGCGACAAGCGTTTGCACGACATCGATGAGAGCACGCTCCAGGCGGGAGATCTCCGATTGCTGTTTACGCACTATCAGCGTGTTGATGGGCCGACAGTAGCGCCCAGCATTGTGCTGATGCAGAACCTGCAGGGTGAGTTTCATATGGGGATTTGTGTACGGCGGCGATTGCTGCACATCCGTGAAGAGGGCGCCGTCTTTCTACCTTTTGATGCTTCGCTCCATACGTACCGTAATTTCAGGTTTTATCAATGAAAACTGTCTATCTCACTCGCACACCGGACCAGGCGGGGCCTGAAATTCACCAGGTCGATGATCTGCTGACCTTCCTGCGCTCGGAGTTTGGGCAGTGGCCAGCTAGTGCGCGGATTATCCATCAGCCCGACGGTCGTGTCGTGACGCCAGTGACGCCGTCTGACATTCCACGTTTGCGTGAGCTGCCGGGGCCTTTCATCATCGAGGTGTTCCCGCGTGGGCCGGAAACGTGGATTCCAATGCTGATCAGTTTGGCTGTGTCGGCTGCCTTGTCGATCGTATCGATGATGCTGGCCCCGAGCCCGCCGAATCAGACAGCCCGCAATATCCGGAGCGAATCGCCAAACAATGGCCTGTCTGACCGCGTGAACCGCGAGCGTGTAAACGGCCGCATCCCTGACATTTACGGCACCGTACGCTCTACACCGGATCTGCTCTGTGCACATCGTGTATTTGAGAACCACGTTGAGAAAGAGATTGCCTACATGTGCATCGGGCGTGGGGCGTATGAAGTATCGGACATTCGGGATGGCACGACGCCGGTGGCCGATATTGCCGGGGCGTCAGTGGCGGTCTATGGCCCATACACGTCGCCTAATGGCGGGCAGCCGCAACAGGTCATCGGCAACCAGATTAATGTGCCGGTGCTGATGACGAGACGTGAAAATGGGGTAAACGGGCAGGTGCTGCAGCCTCCGAATGCCTCGCGCCTGGTGTTCTCGCCCATGGTGTTTGAGGCACCCAACATAATCCGCACGAAAGATTCGGGCGTGGATCTGACGGAGCTGTTTCTAGCGGGCGATGCTCTGACAGTCAGCGGTGCGGCTGCATTAAATGGCACGTTTCAGTACGTTGCGCCACTCGACTCATCTGGAATATCAAACTCGAACATATCCGAGGGCACTCTGACTCTTGATGGCGGTCAGTCAGAGGACTGGGAGGTTGGCCAGGTTGTCACGATTACAAACGGCGTCTACAGGTGGCAGGGTATCACGGGAGGGGATGCAGGAAGCATCTATGACGCGTTTGCAAACATTAATGGGACGTACGGGATTCTGAATGTTTTTGCGGTGACCGGGGGAGTGGTCCTAACTCTAGATATTTCTCAGAACTACTCGGCATGGCCTGGGCCGCTGGGCAATGTTCTGACAACCCCTACAGGCAGCCCAATACTGACGCGCCCATCGGGCGAGGTTCTATATGATCTGTCAGGCTCATACACGATCAACACGCTCAATAGTAGTGAGTTAACGCTATCGAACCCCTCCGCTGATAACCCGGACTGGTTGGTACTGGCAGACGAGTACGGCGGCGTGTCCGAAACGCTGACAGTGACGATTGAGGCCCAGAAAGAGCGCTGGGTTGGCTGGATGATTGCGGAGTCGGCAACACCGATCCGGCGAGCAATCTGCAATCTGGTGGCCCTCAACGGCCTGTATGCGGATAACGGGCGCCAGCAGTACCGGCGCGATGTGACGGTGCAGCTGCATGCTGTCCCGCTCGATGAGCAGCGTAATCCGACTGGCCCAGAGCGAGTGTTTGAGGGTGTTGTGCAGGGCTCATCGACATCGCGTGTAACGCGGGCTTTGACAATGGATGTGGATCTGGGCGTGGAGTCACTGCGCTGGCAGTTTCGCATGTTGCGTACCAGCGACTCAGATACCGATTTTGAGGGGCAGATTGTTGACGAGGTGAAGTGGCGGGATTTGTATGTCGCGGCACCAGTAGACCAGCCGCACTTCGGTGACGTGACGACGGTGCTGGCTTCTACGTTTGCAACAGATGGGGCACTGGCGGTCAAAGAACGAAAGTTGAACGCCCTGGTAACGCGCAAGCTGCCTCGTCGCGTGGAGGGTTCTACTTTTACCAGCGAGCTTTACCCCACCAATAATGTTGCTGACATTCTCTCGGCTATCAGTCTTGATCCAAAGATGGGCAATCGGACTGTTGCCGAAGTGGATTTTGACAACCTGTACGCGACCGCTGCGGAGATCAATGCGTATTTTGGCGTGAATGTTGCTCAGTTCAATTACACGATTGACGCTGACAGCCTGTCGTTTGAAGAGATAGTGGCAATGATTGCCGATGCCGTGTTTTGCAAAGCCTACCGTCGGGGCAGCGTGTTGCGACTGCATTTTGAGCGGGAGACGCCCGATAGTGCGATTCTCTTTAACCACCGAAACAAGGTGCCGGGTTCTGAGACGCGAACCACGTCTTTCGGGCCAGCTGAGCAATATGACGGGGTTGAGTTCCAGTGGGTCAGACCGTCTGACGACTCCGTGCAGACGATTTATCTGCCGGCAGACCGTACAGCAGTCAATCCCAAGTCGGTGGAATCTGTCGGGGTGAGGGTGCCTGAACAGGCGCATTTCCACGCCTGGCGGGCCTGGAACAAGATCCGCTACCAAACGGAGGTCACCGAGTTTGATGGGCTGCCCGAGGCCAACTTGTTGACGCTGTCGGAGCGGATTCTGTGTGCAGACAATACCTTGGGCTTCTGCCAGGACGGGGAGGTGGTCGATGTGGATGGCCTGGCCATTGAGCTGTCCCAGCCCTTTGACTGGGGCGAGGGCGCGTACAACATCTTTTTGCAAAACGCGGATGGCTTGGTTGAGAGTATCCCAGTGTCGAATGGCGGAGGGCGACGCTACGCATTGCTGGCGCGTGTGCCACGCGTGCCGATTGTCACGCAGGGCTACAACCCGACGAAGTACATCATCGCGGACGCCACAGATCGACGCAGTGCCAGGCCGTTTCTTGTGACAGAGAAGGACGTACCGAACGAAGACGGGACGATTCCGCTGACCGCTATTAATTACGACGCTCGGTATTACACGAACGACGCCGATTACCGCGCGTAATCCTTACCTTTTTATTTAACTGAACCCCGCTGAAAGGCGGGGTTTTTTGTTTGTGAGACAGATATGGCCTACATCTCCCCGGAAGAGCTGCGCAATGCCAGTGTGGACGCTGGGACGCTTGAGAAGTTTGCACTTGGCAAGGTTGGTGAGACAAACATCAACCGCGAAGGCAAAGATGTTCAGAACTTGGCGACCATTGCTGATCGTGTGATGAGTCACAGCTCCGCAGTTCCGTATGGCACAAGAGTCGAGCTGGAAGCGGATACGACCAAACCGCGCGGGACCTGGGCAGTCGTAATTAATGACGCAGAGCAGAGTAACAACGGCTATTACCGTCGTGGCGTCGACCGGTGGGGCAAAACTTCATTGCAGCCAGCGACGCAGGCCGAGCTTCGACTGTTTGATGGATTGACGGTCAATCGCGGCAAGCCGTTCCCGCTCAAAGCGATGAAGCGTGATGGCATCGTGTCTGATAGCAATGACGCGTGGCTTGGCGCATTTCTGAATGTGCGGGTTGTCGGCGCAAGACCGGGCAAGCTCTATCGAATCTCGTATCTACAAAATGGGGCGCTTCTTAATGGGAGCACGCTTAATAACTGGGTAGTAGAGGAATTTGAGGAGGCGAATTATGAGACCAATTCGGCGCTAGGCTCCGCGCGGATAATCAGCTACGAAGACGCTAATCAGCCGCAATACGACCGTGAAGGAGGTATCCAAACTCTCGTTCTCCAGCCGAAGGGGACATCGTATTCATTTTCGCTGATGCGTGTGATTGTGACGTTGGATGCGCAAGCGCTACCCCCAAGTGGCCGAGCGCTGAACGCGCTCTCTAGCAGCGATCATGACTGTTGGTCATGGGTGATTGACCCGGCGTGTTATGAACCGCTACTCGATAAGCGGGTTGGAACTTTGCTGAGCAATCAGGGAGTCGTTTACCCAAACAAGCCTAAAAGTCGTGGCGGTGTTACGTCGCCTGCAAATAGCTTTCTGCTGGAATGCATTCTTGACGTCAAGGTGGCTGGGGCCCGTCCAGGCCGGGTATACGGTATCCGTTATTTCAAGAATGGGACGGACTTGTTGTCTGGGCCGCCGGATGGTTGGATTATTGAATCTCAAGATGAGACGGCATACGAGCAAAATAGCTCACCAGCGATCAGAGTAATTGACTACGTGCACGAAGCTACACCTGAGATTACTCGGGATGGCATTCAGACTGTGAGGCTGGTGTCGCCGCGAGAGGCCGGTCTTGAGTTCGTGATTACGTTGGATACAGACAAGCTCCCCGTCTATGGAACTCCAATCAAAATGCTTGAGGAGGGAGCGGCAGGATACAGTTGGATCATTGATCCGTCGTGTTACGTGTATCAGCAGTTTGTTCAATCTCAGGTTCATGCGAACCCGCTGATTTACTCGATGGCTGCAAATAACATGATGTCGCTTGTTTGGCGTTCGGGTGCCTTTCTATACCGCTTGCGGTTCGGCCCTAACGGGGCAAATAGCCTACCCAATGTGCGCGGGATCGAGTATGCGCCTCTCGCCCCTGTGCAAGAGGCAGAGTGGACGCTCATTAACGCAGCAGGTACTGATTGGCTTCCGCCCATGGTTCTGCGAGCAGTCAACAATGGTGATAGCCATCGAAAGGTATATACCGGTGGAAATCACGGGGCAGATGGCACGTCTGGAGGAGGTTCAACGGCCCGCTGTGTTCTCTTTCAATGGTATTTGGATGGCGAGCCTTTTGAAATGGGGCGTGCGTATTCGGGGGGTGTGCAGCGCGTAACAGCCGTTATCGTGAACGAGCTGATGGCGTATAACACGACGGGCACAGTCGATCCTGTCGCGTTTCCAGCCCGTTATGTTTTGCGCCAGACGTTTGTGGTTGATTTTGTGCCCGGTGCTCTTGAGGTCTTGGCGCACGTCGAAGCGCTTGAAGACGTGGAGATAATGACGGATAACGGCCCCCAGATGGTGTCAGTGGGATTTCAGGGTGAGCAAGTCTTTGTCGGGTCTGGCATTGAGCGGGGACCATTTGACGCTACTCAAAATAGCGGTAAATCGTCCGATACCCCGGATTGTTGGGCGCTTGTGTTAAGCAGCGAAGCAGGTCAACAGGTTAGTTGGGTTGATCGTGGTTACGAAGCAGGCGACGGCAGATACGTATCTCCGACAGCGGCTTTTATTCGCGGGGGTGGCGCAGACAACACGAAGATGTATCACGCAATCGTGGCGGCAAAGACTGTGCCGTTCCAAGCTGGCGAAGGCTACAAGTGGCGTGGTGGATATTCCTGGCAGGCCCCAGGGCTGGTTATTGATCCTGGGCTTGATTGCAGAATTGACTACCTTCGTGAAGGGCGGTCACATCATGCTTTTGTAAGACCCACAACGGAGTTTTTTGTAGTCCCGTAGTTAAGTGCTTTTTTATGTCGTTGCCGCCTAAGCGGCTTTTTTTACGTCTGCTGCTTCTGCGGCGCTTCACGGGAGACAGCCATGCCGACCGTAAACAAGGGGAAGAAACCAATGCTGCACAACGATGGAGCGCATCTGCCGATTACAACCGGCTCAGCATTACTGATTTACAAGTGGACGCTGCAAGAGTTCGTGTTGCTGCTGTGGGCCGCCTATGTGCTGATTCTGATTGTGATCAAGCTACCAGACTTCCTGCGGTCGGCTGCGCGATTGGTTGGTGGCCTGCAGCGTGGCTGGGCACGTTTCAAGGAGTGGAAAAGTGGATCTGAAAACTAAGATTGGTGCGGGAGTAATTGCAGCGGCCATTGGTTTGGTCGCCGCCTGGGAGGGGCGCTCGCTGGTCGCTTATGTGGACCCTGTGGGCATCCCGACTATTTGCGACGGCTACACACATGGCGTCAAGCTGGGCGATGTGGCGACCCCAGAGCGGTGTGACGCGCTGACTGAACAGGAGGTGCGCAAAGCCCTGGTAGTAGTAGACCGCTCGGTGCCACAGCCTTTGCCTGATGGTGTGCGCGTTGCACTGGCCAGCTTCGTCTACAACGTGGGGCCTGGCGCTTACGGCAGCTCCACGCTGTTGCGCAAGCTGCGGGCTGGCGATCTGGTGGGGGCCTGCGATCAGTTGCCGCGCTGGGTGTATGCCGGCGGCAAGAAACTGCGTGGCCTGGAGCGACGGCGCGAAGCAGAGAGGAAGATATGTCTCTCCGGTCTGCAGTAACGGGGGCTGCTGTTCTGGCAGCCCTTTTTATTGGCCTGCAGATGTACGGCTCAGCCCAGCACAAGAAGGGTTACGACAAAGCCCAGGCCGAATACATGACTGCTGTCGCGCATGCCGAGGGCAGGGCGCGGCAGATCGAGCAACAGAAACAAAAGGAGGTGGAGGATGTTCGTGCCGAATACCAGAAGCGGGTCGATGCGGCGGCTGGTGCTGCTGTTTCTGCCCGCGCTGATTCTGACGGGCTGCGCGGCAAGCTCACAGCCGCCAATGATCGTGCCGCCGCCCAAGCTGCCCGAGCCGGACGTGCGCTGGATGAAAACGCCAGAATTGCCGCCGAACTGCGCAACGTGGTCGGGCTGTGCACATCAAGATATACAGAGCTGGCAGGAGTCGCTGACCGTTACCGGGGCGATCTGATGGCATTGCAGAGCTATGCAAAGTTATTCATGCAAGGCGGGGGTAAGTAATTTCGGCAGTTGTAATGCAGACGCATAGCTTTGACCCTCTCCCATATTTGATTCACGGCATTGTGGTGCTTAAAGCGGAACGGCTTGTGGGAGAGGTGTTTTATCGACAACCTACAGCAGTCTGCGACGACTTAGTTAAGGCGCGCTGGCCCAGTTGTAGGATTGCCTTTAATCGCCACTTGAGGTAGAGGTGTAGGCCGATTGTCTTGCGAAAGAAAGGTGTTCAATGTACCTGACCATAACTTGAATCCTAAGCATGCTTGCCACTTATCCTGCTGATAAAGCCAGTGTGTGTGGCAGACTGAGCATCTATAAAGGCGCTGCACACCAAATTCGCCAAAGTCCTCTTTTGGGGTAAGTGGTATCATGTTGGGATGGCCCGCTGTGTGGGGCTTGGAAAGTGGCAATGTTTGGCACATGATACACATCGTGCCGTGGTCTAGCTTTCCCATATATTGCTCCTTTGGTAAAGGTTGATACAGGTAACAGCTGAGCTCTAACGAGCCTGGAACTACAAAATAATTCTCATTGCTAATAGTTCTTTCTGACTTTACGCTCAGGTGAGCTTTTAAAACGCTCAAAAAGTTACGGATGTAATGCAATGTGTGGGAAGAATGCTTATATGGCTGTAGGATGATTTGTGTTTGGAGCCTGGTACTTCACATTGCTCATCTGACGGGTAACGGGATACCACTTGAATGCAGACTCAGGTCGCGCTGTGCTCAACAGTTCCAGCGCTGATTCGACGCTGGTGTCCGGCGAAGTCCACTCTCTTGCCGCATCAGGTGCCAAGACTACTGGCCTGCGGTCGTGAATATCGACCATCCCCCCGGCTGATGCATCAGTCACAATAGCAAAGCCGTGCTCAACGTCATCAGCTTTGCCTGGAAGCCAAGCAGTGATTGCAGCCATATAGAGTGGGGCGCCATCTTTGCTATGAATGAACCAGGGCTGTTTGTCGCCGACTTCGCCGGTCCACTCGAACCAACCGTCAGCCGGAACAAGCACGCGCTTACCGAGTAGACCCCTCCACATAGGCGACTTCTTCAAGATTGTGTCCAGGCGGGCATTGATCACCGGCGAGCGTTTGTACCACTCTGGTTTGTAGCCCCAGAACAGCCTATCTATCTGATCGCTGCCATCACCGAGCTGGTGCATGACTAGGGGGCGGGTGCCTGGCGGCACGTTGTACTTAAGCCCATCTGTCAGCTTGCCAAGGTCATGCGGGTTCCAGTTCATTGACTCTATATAGTCCACTGGTTCGCGGGCCTGTCTAATTCGTCCACACATGCATGTCTCCATCAAGGTTTGGTTGCTGGATCTTGCTTGTAGCGCTTTAGATAGTATGCCATGTCGCCGTCCCGACCCTGCGTGCGGTGAGGGAAGTTGAGCCGGTCTCGATGTTCCGATGCACGCATATATCCTTGGACTGCGTTCTCCATTTTCAGTGCCTCAAAGAGCGGGTTAAGCCGGTGCCGGTTCTCGCCCAAACCATTTAAGGGCATGGTGCCCAGGATAGAGTAGGTAAGTACGGCCAGCTCGCGCAGGCGTTTTACCTCGCGCAACAGGTTCATCACGTCCTGATTGCGCCGGTTGCCTTCTTGGATGGCTTTCAGTTCGCGGTAGGTAAGCATATAAATTGCTGTATAAAAAAACAGTAATTTAGCACTTAACCGCTTGACAGGTGTTACAGAGCGTGGACGTAAAAAAGCCCGCTCTATGGCGGGCTATATATGGGTAGGTCGTGGATGTGTGGCTGTGACTTTTTTGTGACTATATAGGGCATAAAATCTAGGCAGACGGCATTAGTTGGGAATTGGATAGTGCCAGAGGGTGTTGATAAATAAGGGTTTTATTTACTTTGGTTTATATGTGGCAAGACTCGAAATCAGGCGTACGTGCAAGCGTACCGTGGGTTCGAATCCCACCCTGTCCGCCACCCCTCCCTTCTTTTCCGCCAAACTCACCTCACACGCCCCTATATATCCTAGACATTACGAGTCAGGAGCGGCACAATTTCCACCAATTTAACGCACTAAAGCGCATTTAGAGTGGTGGAAAAAATGGTGGAAAAACTCACGGCCCTGCAAGTGCAGTCTCTCGCTAAGCGCGGTGTGCCTGGTGCATTCGCCGTGGGCGGTGCAACGGGGTTGTATTTGCGAGTGTCCACGACAGGCACTGCTTCTTGGACATTGCGCACGGTGATTGCAGGTAAGCGCGTGGAGCGCGGGCTGGGCGGCTATCCTGCTGTGACTCTGGCCCAGGCTCGCGAAAAGGCTTTGGAACTGCGCAATGATGCTCGTCAAGGGGTTGATCCCAAGGCTCGCCGTGATGAAGCAATACGAGCTCGCAAACACGCTCTTGAAGCGCAGGCTCATGAACGCACGTTCAAGCAGGCAACCGAGGCTTGCATACGTGCTAATGAAAGCAGGTGGCGTAATTTAAAACACGCTAAGCAGTGGCGGGCGACACTCACGCAATATGCATATCCCTTTGTCGGCAATAGGCTGTGTAGTGTTATTGGACATGCAGACGTGGTGGCAGTTCTTGAGCCTATTTGGCAAATCAAGCAGGAAACAGCGATTCGTCTTAGAGGACGTATCGCTGCTGTCCTGGATTACGCTGTGGCGCATGGCTGGCGCCCCGACACGTTACAGAATCCCGCGCGCCTGACCCCGAAGCTGAAAGCCGCGCTGCCTGCGTTGCCCAGGCGGCCTGGTATTGGGGGCCGTCGCGGACACCACGCCGCAATGCCGTGGCAGGATTTGCCCGCCTTTATGCTGGCCCTGTCTGAGCATAAGGGCATCACTGCCCAGGCCTTGGCTTTTACTATTCTGACGGCGGCAAGGTCGGGGGAAGTGCGGGGTATGCGTTGGTGCGAGATTGAACAGCAGTTATGGACTGTGCCTGCCGATCGTATGAAGGCCGGCAGAACGCATCGTGTGCCATTGAGCCGTCAGGTCTGTGACATTCTTGATGTAGTGCGGCCTGTGGATTTCGACCCTGAAGCTTTGGTGTTTCCGTCGCCGCGTAAGGGGGGCGTGCTTTCGGACATGGCGTTCACGAAACTAACACCTGGCGTGACGGCGCATGGTTTTCGGTCATCTTTCCGCGATTGGTGTGCCGACACAGGACAGGACAGGGAACTGGCCGAGGCTGCCCTGGCGCACTCGGTGGGCGATGCTGTTGAGGCTGCATATCAACGCAGTGACATGCTTGAACGGCGTCGGGAGTTGATGCAGCAGTGGGGCGATTATGCAGCACCGTGGATGGGGCTCGCATGATTTGGGGATCGGCCGGGAAGCGTTATGAGGTGGCGGAACAGTTGGTTGACACTCTATGCGGCTTAGGATAGCCTAAAAAAAGCATAGTGCAATGCTATGCACTGAGAACCGCAAGGGGAGCGTAACCCCACTGCCCACGCTGTGGGTGCCTCCTGTAGAAAACTGTGGATTTTTCTCCCCCCGTCCATAGTGAAGAAAACAGACTAGGCGCAAGCAATCGCCGTCAAGCCGGTGAATCTGGGGGTAGTCTCGTGTTGCCCATACAACATCAAAAGGGCAGTGCGATCCTACCGAGGACTTGCGCATTATGAATCCACAAATACTTACCGCCACTCTTGCTAGTAAAGTTGCCATTCTTGGTGATCAAACCCCATTGACGATATCCGAAGTGGCCAAGTTGCTTAACCGCAGCGAGGCTACCATTCACCGATTGATAGCAGCAGGCAAGCTCAAGAAAACAAAGATTAATCGATCAAGTTATGTGCAACTGTGCCATGTGAAGTCTCTGTTGTCTGGTGACACGACGGAGGTGCTGGCATGACACGCGCCTACCTTCGCAACGCCCGTCTAGAGCGCGTTGGCTTTACCTCCCCCCTTGGGGGGGCGGTGGCAGCCGCCTATCGCGCCGTCGTACTGCGTCGGCTTGGCTACACCGTCGCTGATGTGCGCATCGCACGCCAGCTCTGCCGCAACTGGTATGCCATCTGCCATGTAGACCCAGATCAGGACCCGATCTGCCGTACTGATGACTTCTGCTCTGGTGAGGTGGAAGGGTGCGACGTATTGGGCGTGTACCAGCGTGCCATTGATCTCGTGGGTGACGGTATGGCCGAGCATCTTCGTTTCTTCAGCGACGACGACGGTAGCGCACTGCGTATCGCGAATGGCCTTCAGTGTTTCGGCGTGTCTGGTGCGCCATTCGTTCTCGAAGCGGCTGTGAAGATCGTGGATCGCATAGCACAGGAGTATGAGGATGGAATCTACGTCGTGGCCGGTGCTATCGTGCAGGGTGACAATGCATTAGCCGTTTTGAACAATGAGGTGCAGCCGCTCAATCCCTTACTCCCGCTCGTGGAAGCCGTGCAGGAAGGAGTGGCCGCCCATGACTAACCAAAATAAAACGGCCACCAGGGACATGGTGGCCGCAGAGGACTACATTCATTCGAGCGCAAGCCCATACTATACCCTCGAATACAGCGTGGGCAGAGGTGTCAAGGACGTGCATCCCGAGCGGCGAGGCGTACTCACCTTCGCCGCCTTCGCAGATGCGGTGCTGTCCCGCGAAGACCGAGCTGTCGACCCGGCTACCGCCGCAGAGAAGCGAGCGTTGCCCTGGATCGCCTGCCCATTCAATGGCACCAGGAAAGCAGAGAACGCGCTGCCCTGGCCCGTTCTCGTGCTTGACGTGGATCAGTGCGCCAAGGATGCCGTTAAGCCCTTGGCGGCCTTCCTACGCGGTCTGGCGCCTATGTTTGGTTGGACCACGGCGTCACATGCACCGGAAGCCCCCAGATTCCGGGTCTGCCTGCACCTGTCTCGAGCCATCACGCCGGACGAGGGCAAGGCTGTCGCGGCGTGGATTGAGCGTCGATGGCAGGCCGACCATCCAGAATGGTCAGGGCAAGTACAGTTTGACCCGTCGCAGCAGCAGGCAGGACAGATTGCCTTCCTGCCCACTGAATCGGCGCAGCCGCTGCCGCTGAAGAACGCCGATGCCCCTCCGTTGGACGTGGACACAGTGCAGGCCGTCCCCGCATCTCCGGCCACGAGTGTGGGGGGGCAAGGGCTGGTGGATGGGGGTGTGGACCTCGCTGACTTCGTGGGCAGGCCAGAGACGCCAGACGCCATCGCAGAGGTCAAGCGTGCGTTGTCGCGCATCGACCCTGACCTGCCTCGCAAGGATTGGCTACGGGTATTGATGGCCATCAAAGCCCACGTCTGGGTATGTAGCGAGGAACTGGCACGATCGTGGTCAGAACAGGGCAGCAAGTTCGATGCCTCGACGTGGGGGCGAGACTGGCATTCACTGCGCGTGGGGGGCGCTGTCACCCCTGCGACGCTGTACTGGTTGGCAGGCCATGACCCGGACGTGTGCGCCGAGGCTGGTACCGACATGGGTGCAGCGTGCCGCTTCGTGGCCTGGTTGGCAGGGCGCGTGCGCTACGAGGTCCCGGCCAAGACGTGGTTGACGTGGCGCGGCACGTACTGGCACCCTGGTCTTGCACCTGTCGAAGCCTTGCTGGCCGAGTTCACACAGCAGTGGATCGCCCAAGTAGCAGGGGCCAGGACTGACTTCGACCTCAAAGCCGCCCGTCGTTTGCTCAGACGCTCGGTGGCACGGGATGTCATCGACTCAACACGGGTCTTGTTGTACGACCTGTCCGCCGACGAGACGTGCATGGAAGCCGACCCCTGGGTTCTGGCCGTGCTAAACGGACAGGTGAATCTGCGGACCGGTGCCCTCGAAGTAGGGGATCCGGGCGCAGGGCAGACACGGCGCGCGGGTGTGGCCTACCATCCAAATGCGAAGGCCCACGAGTGGGAGCGATTCGTGCGAGATATCTTCACCGTGAGTGGCACCCTGCAGTCGCACCTTGAGCGATACCTTCAGCGTTGGTGTGGCTACATTCTCACCGGATTGGTGCAGGAGGAAAAGATGCTGTGCGTGTTCGGCCCTGGCGCGAATGGCAAAAGCGTTCTGGCCAACGTGATTACCCACGTCATGGGATCGTACGCGCAGCAGGCCGACGTGTCACTGATCGCCCCGAAGGTGGCCAGCGCGACAAGCCCTGATCTGGCCGTCACTCGCGGCGCTCGGCTGGTCTCGGTGAATGAGTCGGACACGACGGCAACGCTGTCGGACCAGCGCGTGAAGGTCCTGGTCTCGACCGAGCGGATCAGCGCCCGTCCACTGAACGCACCGCCCTTCGAGTTTAACCCCACAGCGAAACTGTTCTTCCGCTCGAACCACCGCCCGAAAGTCCGCGACAACAGCCCGGGCATGTGGCGCCGCCTGGCGGTGCTTTCGCTGCTGCGAAGGTTTGACGATGAAGGGTTGGCAGACCATACACTGGAAAGCCGTCTCAAGCGCGAAGCGCCGGGCATCCTGGCGTGGATGGTTCGTGGTTGCCTTGAGTGGCAGCGGCAGCGGCTGGCGGCGCCTGAGTCGGTTAAGGCAGAGAGCGAGGCCTACCGCTCCGACCAGGACGTCATGCTCTCGTGGATGACTGACCGTATCGCCCGGTACGCGGGCGGTACGTCGAGGGCCGAAGTCTTCGCCAATTTCAAGGCCTACTCGGGGGATCGCTCTGTCACGCGCCAGGCATTCTACGAGGAGCTACGCGCTCGTGGTGTTCAGGAAATGCGCGGATCGAAGGGTGAGTGGCTGTTCAAAGTCACGTTGCACGGCTTCTGACCACCGGACACGCCCCCACCCACGAGGGGGGTGTGTCTTTTCAAACTGTATATTGGCTTATCAGAACAGCGTTTTTGAATCATCCCGGTGCGGGGCGTCCGTAAACCGTCATAAGGAGTGCAGACGCTATGCAGGATGACGCAGATTTTAGGGGTTGTCTGACAGTACTGACAGAAAATTGCGTTTTTCTGAAAGGTCTATATATATTATATTTTTTTTTATAAACCATAAAAGAGAAGTTCTGTCAGTTTTGTCAGAAAGTCTTTAAAATCAATGGTCTATAAATTGTTGCAAAGTCAAGGTTCTGTCAGTTTCTATCAGAGCAAAATATACTAATTAATCGCCTCAATTTGTGCTAACCCATCAAATTGTACTTATGCAAAAACCACTCTTGAATTGGCTTCTGGAAGACGCCACCTCCCCCGGCCCATTTACGTCGTTGGATGGGATTTATGACTGGCTCAAAGGCAAGTGCAGGAAGCGCCCCCCACTCGTGGCAGTGCGGGCCGCGCTGCGGACACGGTACGAAGAAGTGCGGCGCTATGGGCAGGTCGGCTATCTGGCTTGCCCACGAGTGGATACAGCGCCGTGGAGGCCTGTACGAAGCGCACCGCCACGGCGGCGGGGGCTTGATTCTGCGACGCTCGACCGGATCCGGTACAACGTGGAGTGGTGTACGTCGGAGCGTGTCGAGCAGTTCCGGTGCATCCGCCGTTGGCGACGGGAGTTGACAGGCGTTGCTCAGGCTGACGAGGTCATGTATCTCGTCTATGACGCGCTGGGCCGTGGCATTGCCCTGGACGTTATTGATCGCAGCGTGCAGGCTAGCATTGCTCGGGGCTATCCCAGAGTGTTGAGTGATGCACAGTTGGCGCGCAGGCTCGGCCACCGTTATCGGCGTTAGAGGCAGTACTTCTTCAGCTACATAGTATTTATCTCGTCGTGCACCTGACTCCGCCTAGACCGTCGGGTTGGCAGTTTGTTGTGTAAGAGCTGGACGAGTAGGGGGTTTGATATGGCTGACTTCGAGTTTGCTGTTCCATCAAATCAATCATGCGTTGCTGTTGATCCAGCATTCTCTCTCTGAATGCCTGCTCCTCCTGTTGTTGAACTAATGCATTAAGGTCGCGAAGGGTTTGATCGTAGCTATCTGAATCAGAACGAGATTCTTGGCTGAATGATCCGAATATGTTGCTGGGCCAGTCTGTTGCAGCAGGGTTTTGTGCGTTTGCAAGGACAGGAGTAAAGAGTAACGTGATAGCAATTCGCTTGAGCATGTCTAAGCCTCTTTCAGTACGGTGGACTTTGTTATTGACATTGTTGAAACTGTGTCAATTCCTGGACGATGCCGGGTGTGTCTTCGTCTTTGACCAGTGCTCCTGCAAACACCATATGAGCTGCTGCTTGCAAGAATGCATTTTTCTTGATCGTTGGCCATGCCAAGTTGATGCGGACATCCTTTTGTTGTGGCTCGACGATATGCGCTTTTTTGTGTGCGTACCAAGTTCCGATGCGTTGGGTTCCATCATGGCGAATCCATACAGCTTTTCTAAGATTGTCTCCTGCAGGATCAGCAGTGAGCTTCAAAGAGTCCGGGTCACTACGCAAACATAGCGGGAGGCTCACTCCTAAGGCAGCGAGATCGACACTTTGACCGGGCTGTTGATCCCATCGGAATCCATGTCCGCCTGACTGGGATGCGCATCCACCTGTCATCAAGGTTGTAGCCAGTATGGTTAGCAGGGCTTTTCGTGAAATGCTGTGATCTGTGACCTGATTTGCACTCATAGTGATTACTCCTGATCAGTAGAGCTTTGTCACGATCAGTATACATGTCACGATTAGTGTGTGTACCGATTGGTTGACATTGATTGACACTCAACGGATGCATATCAGCCTCCGCAAACAATTTGGCGACCGAGTACGTGAACTACGCAAAGCCGCAGGCTTCACGCAAGAGGAGTTTGCTGACCTTTGTGGCTACGCACGTACCTACCTCAGTCGGATTGAGACAGGCGGCGCAAACGTGAGCCTTGATGCTATCGGGGTGCTCGCTGAGGCTTTGGGTATATCGCCTTCCGAATTACTATCGTCTACTCCAGTACAAGTGCAGGGGCAAGAAACCGTGCAGGCTAGGCAGCATCTTGTGCTTGCCAAGCCAGAAACGAATGCATTACGCCGTCGCATACTCGGTGAACGTGCGCGGATTCGTTATGCAACGTTGCATGATCTCGAACCGGATCCAGACAAGTCGTAGCATTACTGATGTCGGACTGTCGACTTAGGGAACCTGCTTATGGACAAGGGTACCGAGATAAAAAATTGATACTTGCCGGAATGTAGAATGGCGGGCCGAGTACTCCAGTAGGGGGGGGGGG
>SMEN01000032.1_pt1 | contig 49642 bp, 36 predicted proteins | sample 2456271 | NCBI WGS metagenome assembly SMEN01 (sample SAMN10132593, study PRJNA489261) | soil metagenome | isolation source: day1 control-loamy sand soil ammended with raw manure from dairy cow... | place: USA | collected 2015-04-01 | reverse complement strand
GTGTGCAGACTTTGCTGGTGGCCGGTGCCGTGACCAGTGGTTGTGTGCGCTCCAGCGTGGTCGATGCCATGCAGTTGGGCTTCCGTCCTTTGGTGGTGTCTGATTGCGTGGGTGACCGTGCAATTGGCCCGCATGAGGCGAACTTGTTCGACATGCGTCAGAAGTACGCCACCGTGGCAACGCGTGAAGAGGCGATGAAGCTGATCGGCTTGTGATCAAACTCTGATGAAATGAGTTCTTTAGCAGACGCTAAATATTTGCGTCTCTGATTGAACTGCCGTCGTAATCGATGGGTTTGTATTCTTGCAGGCCCGTGATTGAGTATCGATGGTCTGCCGCTTGGGGGCAGGCTGTCGGACCTGTGCCCCTGGGAGTCGAATGGCTCTCGGGGGCTTTTTTGTGCACTGTGGCGCAGCATTGGGGCCTTGGTATAGGGCTTTGCAGCCGCTCAGTTGATCACGTGTTGGCTTCTGGGTTCGCGCTCTATGTGTGGGAGGCGCAGGAGGGTTGCTGAATGTGCCGGGTGAGCTTTGCGTGATAGGGGAGACAGTTTTCTTGTGGGGCCCCTGTGCGGCTTGTCTTGGCGGGTCCCTTGCCCACGCTGCGCGTGGGTGCCCTTGTCAGTGCGCCGTTGCGGGCGGGTCGTGAACTCGGAGCGCGACTGGTCCCCCGGACCAGCCGCAAGCGTGCTCCTCAAACAGCACGACCCTTGCATCCCGCCTCGTCACCCTGCCTGCGGCAAGGGCCCTGACTCGCCCGCCAAGCAGCACACGGGCCCCACAAGAAAAAAAGTGGCATCGGTGAAAGCTCAAACGGTACTGAGGTGGTTTTGAGATCTCATGAGAGAGGCCCCGATCTCGCCCGCTAAGCCGCACAAGGGACCCACAAGAAAACAAGTAGCATCAGTTAAAGCCCAAACTGCACTTGCATAGAGGGAGTGAAAGACAGGGTTAGATGTTGGAGAAAAGAGGGGAGTGGTTTGCTCTAGGAACATAGTCTGTGTGTGAGAGTGTTCTCAGAGTCGGTTTCAGCTGTCTTGTGTCACCAAAGAAACCACAGTGGTTTGGTGGATAAAAAGCCATTGTGAGCCGTTCAGGTACTGGGGGGAGGGGGCAGGGCGGGTCAGAGAACTTGCCGCGGGCAGGGGATAGCGTAGGGGTGCAAGCATCCTGTTGTTTGAGCGGGGCGATTGTGCTTCGTCCGGGGGACGAAGCACCCCGCGAGTTCAGGATGCGCCCGTAGCTATCTCCTGACTAGGGCACCGGTGCGTAGCACCGGCAAGTGCTCAGCCCAGACACCTCCCCCCGTACCTGAATGGCGTCTTCACAGAGACTTCTTCCAGAATCCACTTTTGACATAGCCACATCAGAAAGTGTTCTTCATCGGCGCAGCGACCCCAGGCAGGAACACCAGCATCAGCATCAGCATCAGCAGTAACACTGCCCCCACCACTACCACCTTAGCGGTTCCGTTGCTGATCCTCTTTATCCTGTAAACCGCATAAAAAAAGCGCCCTTCCAAAGAAGAGCGCCCTAAAAAGCCAAACTGAATAAACAGCCTGACTCAAGTGGCTCGGAGAGTTCTAGCCTTAAACAGGAAACACCAGATCGTTCGCCAGAATGGACGTATCAAAAATCACCTGACGCTCTTTGAGCATCAAACGCCCGTCCACACGGGTGAAAGTATCAAAATAGCTGCCCACCAGATGCACCGTAGAAGGGCCTTCAACCAAAGTCTGCATCAATATATAGTTGGCTTCAGCCTCAATATCCCCATTGTCTGCTTCGCTGATTACACGAACATCGGTCACCAGATGCAGCATGTAGCGCGGTGCATACATCTGCGTGCGGGCAATTGCGACCGCACGATCATGCATCATGTCACGACCTTCCGCATAGACCAGACCAACCGGTAACTTCAGATCCGCATTCTCGCGAGAAGTCACCCGGTACAGGGCGTCCTCCACAAAGAACATCGGCCAGTCCTCAATACTGCCGCGATCCAGCGTGGCACAGTACTCGGCATTGAATAGCTCAATTTCCGCCTTCAGAGCCACAGCACGCTCGGCGGGAACCTGGGTGGGTTTGAAAGAAAAATCCATTTTCATAGTCAGCTCGTCTTACAGATCCATCACTTGGCGGTAGTACTGGTACATGGAGCGGATCGCCGCTTCAGAAATCAAGGTGTTGGATGTACCCAGCTTGCTTTCGTCTAGCTTGATGATGTTCACGTCGCTGCTGGAGCGGCGAACCCCTTCCTGTACAAACTTCATGGCCTCGTTATCTTCCAGACCCAGGAAACCAGCAGGCCCCATCAGGTTGCCCTGACGCAGACGGTGGCGTGTCATTTCCTCGGTATCGTCCTCGTAGCCAAACATGGTCCATTGCATGATCAGGCTGTTGGGGCCATTGGGCACAATCTGACGCACACCCAGCGTATTCATCTCGCGCTGAACAATCAGATTGGGCCAGATGGTTTGCATCGTCACCGACCAGGGCGAATCAAATTCCTTGATGTAGTCCAGGAAACGCTCGTCACGCAAACGCATATCGTCCACAAACGAACGCATTTCCTTCTTGTTGTCCTCGCTGACCTCGGCGTACTTGTCCTCGGACTTCGCCGAAGCCATATAACCGTGGCGGCCATGAACCGGGTCCACATACATCTGCGACTTGTTGCCCGCTACCAGCAGACCGAACACCACCAGGAAAGAGTGCAGCAAGGTTGCGTGGTAAGGGTCCTTCAAGTTCTCGTGGTACATCTTCCAGTTGCAAGGCAACTCGTTGCGGTAGTAGCCCAGGATCTTGAGCTTCTTGCCGGGGAAAACCGCCTCGAAATCTTGCAAGATTCCAGGAGTCAGGTATTCCGTAATCGGTTCGACCTTGTCACTGTAGGACGCAAAAATGACGCCATTGTGCGTGGTGACATGCAGTTTTTTTAGACCATGCTCGGAATTTTTGAAACTGCGTGGCATGCCGCCTTCTTTATTGGCGCCGCGCTTGAAGGGAATACCTTGCAGATCACCCTTCAGGCTGTAAGACCACTGGTGATAAGGGCAAACAAATTCATTGGTGTTGCCCTGGTTGTGGCGGCAGAACTCGGCACCACGGTGTGCACAGCGGTTCTCGAAAACGTTGATGCTGCCATCTTCAGCACGCGCAACCACAACCGGTGTGGAACCCACATACGAGCGCTTGTAGTCGCCCGAGTCGGGGATCTCTGCTTCCAGGGCGACAAAGTTCCAGGTGTCGCCGTGAAAAATGCGTTCCATCTCGCGGTTGTAAATATCGTTGCTGGTGTACACCCAGTCTGGAATGGTGTTGAGCACGTCCTCGGGCCAGGTGCACTCCTCGACCGGGCGGTCTTTGGAGCCGACCGTCTGGCCTATCACCGTTTGCGTCTGATACATGGGGATCTCCTCTGATAACTCTTTAATGATTCGTGTTGACAAGGCGGCGCAGCAAGGCCGCTTCTATTTATTAGGCATGGGCGGATCGGGCCGCTTCTTTGACGTATTGGCGCAGGTTGGTGGCCGGGTCCAGCACCGTAGCCGGATCAACCGGCAAGTCCTGCTCCATGACGCTACGCAAGGCGCGAAGATCTGCACCCGCATTCACGGCAATGGCGTGGCGCAGATGTTGACCTTCAAAGGCCAGCAGCATGAACTTGATGGCATCGCTCTGGCTGTCCATGACGCCGCGTACCTGATACTTCAAATCGGGGCTGCCCTGGCCCAGCATCTGGATGTTGCAGCCCAGAACATCGGTCCAGAACCAGCTGACTGCTTGTGCAGGAGCGTCTTGCCCGACGATGGCGTGGGCCACCTGCCGCGCTTGCTCATTGGCGTTCTGCCAGGATTCAGTTCGACTGCGCACCGAGGTGTCGGGACAGATCTGGGTGGCGCAATCGCCTGCGGCATAAATGCCCGCTACGCTGCTGCGGCCCTGACGATCCACAATAATGCCGGCCGTCATGTCGTCCACGGCAATGCCGCTGGCACGAGCCAGGGCAGAATTGGCGGTCAGGCCCGCTGCCACAATGGCTAGGTCGCCCTGAACTGTTTGACCGTTGCTGAGCTCCAGCTGCACGGGGTGCTCCTTGTCTGCAACAAAGTGGGCCTGACTGACTCCTTGGCCCAAACGCACCTTGATGCCTTTGGACTCAAAGCGTTCCAGCAGCCACTGCGAAAGCGGGGCGGGAGCGTTGCGTGCCAGCAGGCGTTCATTCGCTTCAATAACAGTGACTTGGGCGCCGGTTTCGCTGGCAGTAGAAGCCAGTTCCAGACCCATGAAGCCGCCACCAATGACTAGCGCACGCAGGCCGGGACGCAGTCGTGCTTGCAGGCAGAGTGCATCGTCCAGGGTACGCAGGTACAGAGCATTCGCTTGCGTGGCAGGCATCAGCGCCAGTTCGCGCGCTGCGCCGCCGGTGGCCAGCACAGCGTGCTCAAAATCCCAGCTTTGCCCATTGCTCAAGGTGGCCTGACGCTTGGCGCAGTCCAGCGACTGCACCGTGACTCCCAGCAGCAGTTCAATATTTTGTTCTTGATAGAACTCGGCTTTTTGCAGGAAAACGCTATCGGTAGCGGCGCTGGCCTTGAGTACATCCTTGGACAGGGGCGGGCGTTCGTAAGGCAGGTGGGGCTCATCGCCCACCAGGGTAATGCTGCCGGTGTAGCCCAGGCTGCGCAGTTCGCGCGCCAGCACCGAAGCGGCCTGGCCGGCGCCGATGATCAGTACGGAAGTGTGGTTTGCCATGATGTTGCAGGTCTCGTCAGCAAGAAAAAGCGGTCAAGCCTGGCTTAAGTCAGCCAGGATATCGCTGCCTTCAATGCGCAGCGGATAAACCTTGATGTCTACCGTGGCAGGCGCATTCATGGCCTTGCCGGTTCGCAGACAGAATTTGGCCTGATGCAAGGGACATTCCACACAGCCGTCTTCCAGATAGCCTTCAGACAAAAGGGCGTATTGGTGGGTGCAGATGTTGTCGGTCAGGTAGAACTCGTCGTCCAGTTTATGCAGGGCCAATTTCTTGCCTTGCCAGTCGATTGCCAGAGACTCTTCGTTGTCGATGGCATCGGTTTCGGAAATTTTTGTCCAGTTCAAAGTTGTCTCCGTATTGTGCTTTCAATTACTCAGTATACTGTATAAATAATAAAATCAAATATCGTTTTTATAAGGGATTGCGCTAGTTTAAGCTTAAGCTATTGATGCGGCTTTCCTTTATCCCATCAAGGACATGCGTCAGTAGTTTCCCTGCTTGACCAGAATTTAATTAATCAGCACACTTACTATTATCGAGGTGGTGGATGTGATTTTCACAGCACAGTGGCACCACCTGGAATGTCCGTCTGACCCCGTGGGGGGACGGTCTGGCAAGGGCAGGCGGTGTGCGTCTGAGGGCTCTGCCAGATTGGCGGGAAATACCTAGGCCCCTATCGAGCAGGGGATGTGAAGAAATTAAAAAATACAAAGAGGTGAGTGATGGAGCGTCGTAGTTTTCTGCTGAAGTCGGCAACGGTAGCGGGCGCAGGTTTGGCAGCAGTGGCTGCCCCAGCGATTGCGCAAAGCAACCCAACAGTGCGCTGGCGCATGTCCACCGGCTGGCCCAAAAGCCTGGACACCATTTATGGCTCGGCTGAAGCTTTGTGCAAACGGGTAAGCGAGCTGACAGAAGGCAAGTTCGAGATCCGCGCTTTTCCGGGTGGCGAGCTGGTGCCCTATGCCCAGAACATGGATGCCATCAGCAACGGCACGGTGGAATGCAACCACGTGCTCAGCACAGCATTTGTGGGCAAGAACACCGCCGTAACCTTTGATACCGGCCTGTCCTTTGGCATGAATGCCCGTCAACACAACTCCTGGGTCCACTTCGGTGGCGGCCTGCAGTTGCTGCGTGAAATGTACGGCCAGTACAACATCGTGAACTTTGTGGCTGGCAACGTGGGCGTGCAAATGGGCGGTTGGTTCCGCAAGGAAATCAAGGACCTGGATAGCCTGCAGGGTTTGAAGATGCGCATCGGTGGCATTGGCGGCATGGTGCTGTCCAAGCTGGGCGCCGTGCCACAACAGATTCCGCCTAGCGACATTTACTCCTCGCTGGAAAAAGGCACGATTGATGCAGCAGAGTGGATTGGTCCTTACGACGACGAAAAACTGGGCTTGAACAAAGTAGCCCCGTTCTACTACTCGCCCGGTTGGTTCGAGGGCAGCGCCTCCTTGACCACCATGGTCAATAAAGACGCCTGGGAAGCATTGCCACCCTTGTTCAAAGCTGCGTTCGAGACCGCCTGTAACGAGCAGACCATGTTGAGCTTGGCCAAATACGATGCCTTGAACCCTGCCGCCTTGCGCAAGCTGGTGGCCGAAGGGGCCAAGTTGCGTTACTTCCCCAAGGACGTCATGAAGGCGGCCTACGACAAGTCCCAGGAATTGTGGAAAGAGCTGTCAGACAGCAACGCTGATTTTGCCAAGATCTATCCAAGCTGGAAGGCCTTCCAGGAGCAGGAAGCCAGCTGGTTCCGCGTCGCTGAAAGCGCCCTGGATAACTTCACCTTCAGCGAGCTGGGCAAGCGCAGTTAAGCAGCACATTCTTAAGGTAGTGAAATGAGTCAGCACAGTCACCCGTCAAGCCCGGGTGGCCAGGGAGTGGGTGCGCGTGTCCTTCGTAAAGAGGATGCGCGCCATCTCAATGGCCAGGGCAACTTCATCGGAAACATGACCATGCCAGGGCTGCAGGAAGTCGCCTTCCTGCGCAGCCCCATGGCACATGCCCGTATCCGTCAGATCAATATTGAAGACAGCGCACGCGCGCAGGTGATTACCCGCGCCGATATGCCCGATTGTCTGGATATTTACGCAGCGTCCACCTTACCCAGTTATCAGTCCTCCAGCATGCCGCCATTGGCGTCTGGCAGCGTGCGTTATGTGGGTGAACCGGTGGCGCTGGCCTTTGGCGAAAGCCGTGCCGTCGCCGAAGACGTACTGGAAGAAATTGAAGCCTTGTACGACGAACTTCCCGTTTACGGCAGTGTGCAGGCCTCTTTGGCCGCGCAAGGGGATCTGCTGCACGAAGGCTGGCAGGACAATGTGTTTGTGACGCTGCGCTCGGACATCGGCTTTGACGACTTAGCCGCCCAGGCTGATCGCGTGGTCGAGCATTCGGTCAGCCTGTCTCGACAGTGCATGTTGCCTATGGAAGGCAAGGCTGTGCTGGCGTATTGGGATTTCCAGGCCGATCAGTTGGTGGTGTATTGCGGCAGCCAGATTCCCCATATGCACCGCACCGGCATTGCCCAATTTCTGGGCATGGATCAGGCTCAGGTGCGCGTAATTTCGCCCGATGTGGGCGGGGCCTTTGGCTATAAATGCGTGCTGCATCAGGAAGAGCTGTGCGTTGCTTGGTTAGCCAAGACCTATCGCAAACCGTTCCGCTTTATGGAAGACCGCCGCGAGCACTTGATTGCCGGAGCGAATACGCGTGAGCACCAATACCGCCTGAAAGCGCACATCAGCAATGAAGGCCGTTTGTTGGCCCTGGACGCAGAAATTGATATTGATGGCGGCGCTTATTCCGTCTGGCCCTTTACTGTTGGGCTGGAAGTGGGTCAAGCCTTGGGCAACTTGCCCGGCCCTTACGAATTCCGTGGTTACCGTTGCCGCACGCGCGGTGTAGCTACCAACAAACCAGGCTTCATGCCGTATCGCGGCGTCGCCCGTACGGGTGTGTGTCTGGCGATTGAACAAATGATGGATCAGATCGCTTTGGCGGTCGGCAAGACCAGTTGGGAAGTGCGACTGCTGAACTTGGTGCAGGGCGAACAAATGCCTTACGTCAACGTGGCCAACAAGCACTATGACTCTGGCGACTATCCTGAAAGCCTGCGTCGTGCCTTGGCCGCCGTGGATGTGGATGCGATTCTGGCACGTCAGGCGCAAGGTGAACCTGATGGCCGTTTGATCGGTCTGGGTGTGGCTTCTTATACGGAGCAATCGGCTCACGGCACCTCTGTGTTTGCCAGCTGGGGTACGGCCGTGATCCCCGGTTTTGATCAGGCATTTGTACGAATGACTCCCGACGGTGGTCTGGAAGTGCGCGTTGGCGTGCATTCGCATGGTCAGGGTATGGAAACCTCTTTTGCGCAGATCGCCAGTGAAATTCTGGGCATCCCCGTTGCCAAAATTAAAGTGGTGCACGGTGACACAGGCCGCACGCCTTTCTCCACCGGAACGTATGCATCGCGCTCGCTGGTGATGTCGGGTGGTGCTGTGTCGCGTGCTTGTAAAGATCTGCTGCCCCGTGTGCGCAAGATTGCTGCTCATATGCTCAAGACGGATCAGGACAGCATGCAGCATCAGGGCGATGTGTTCAGCGCAGAGGGCCGTCAGGTCACTATCTCGCAAGTGGCTGATGCCTGGTACATCAATCCGCAGCATTTGCCCGCCGATGTGGACCCGCAAGGCCTGGAGCTGTCCGTAGGCTACAAACCCAAGGTCGATACCGGCAGCTTTACCTACGCCAGCAATGCCGTCGTAGTGGCGGTAGACCCGAATACCGGGGGCGTGGAAGTGCTCAAGTATGTAGTGGTTGAAGACTGCGGCATCATGATCAACCCCATGATTGTGGAAGGCCAGACCATTGGTGGCATTGCTCAAGGAATAGGGACCGCCTTGTACGAAGAAATGCCCTACGACGAGTTCGGTCAGCCCTTGGCGTCCACCTTGGCAGACTACGTCATGCCCGGCGCGTGTGAAGTGCCCAATATTCATATCGAACATATGGAAACGCCGTCGCCCAATACCGAATTCGGTGCCAAGGGCATGGGCGAGGGCGGGGCGATTGCGCCACCAGCCGCCATCATGTCCGCCATCAATAATGCGTTGCGATCCACGGGAGCCCAGGTCTCTCATACCCCCGTTACTCCGCATCGATTGCTCAGCGCCATTCGCGCTGCAGCCAAGCAAGAAACCCAGCCCGTGTCGGAGGTTCAGGCATGAAGGCCGCCAAGTTTGAATATCAACAGGCACAAAGCCTGAAACAGATCCAGGACGCCTTTGCCGCTGATCCTTCGGCGGTACGCCTGATGGGCGGCAGCCAGTCCCTGGGCCCCATGCTGAACTTGCGTCTGGTGCGCCCCGACCGTGTGCTGGATGTGTCGGCAGTGCCGGAGCTGCGCCAGGTGTCAGCCCTTAAAGCACAGGTTCGTATTGGGGCGGCAGTCACGCATGCCCAGATTGAAGATGGCGTTCATGAATTGCTGCGCGGCCACATGATGCAGAAAGTGGCTGGTCGCATTGCCTACCGTGGTGTGCGCAATCGCGGCACTTTGGGGGGGAGTCTGGCTCATGCTGATCCGGCGGCCGACTGGGTGCTGACCTGCGCCACGCTGGGCGCCAACATCAATATACGGGGCACTCAGGGCAGCCGTACCGTGCCCATGAGCGAGTTCATGCTGGCCGCCTACACCACCGTGCTGGAAGCCGGTGAGTTCATCGAGTCCGTGGATGTGCCTGAAGTGTCGGGCTCGGCGCGATGGGGCTATTACAAGTTCACCCGCAAAGTGGGTGAGTTTGCCGATGCCAGCTGCGCCTGCTATTTCGACCCGTCCACCCGGACCGCTCGGGTGGTGATTGGCGCGCTGGAAGGGGCACCGCGTTCCTTGCCGGAGCTGGCCGTAAAGGTGGCGTCGCAAGGCGCGGCTGCCCTGGAAGGGGACACAATTGCAGCGGCCTTGCAGCCGTATCTTGCACAAGGCGACGATGCCCAGCAGGTGTTGTTCCGAACGGTTGTAGAGCGCAGCTTGCAACAAGCGCTGGGTGTGAAAGGTTAAGACATGGCAGAAATCTCGATTCAAGTTAACGGCCGTCAGCAAAAGCATGAGGCCGAACCGCGCACCCACCTGGGTGATTTCATCCGCGAGAAAAGCCGCCTGACCGGCACCAATCTGAGCTGTGAGCATGGTGTGTGTGGTGCGTGTACGGTACTGGTTGATGGCCGTCCAGTGCGCTCGTGCATTACTTTTGCGGGCGCTTGCGACGGGCATGAAGTGACCACCGTTGAAGGCTATGGCGACGACCCGATCATGAGCCGTTTGCGTACAGCTTTTTCGGAAAAACATGCTTTGCAATGCGGTTTCTGTACGCCCGGCATGCTGGCCACCAGCCGTGACATCGTGCTGCGCCTGCCCGACGCGGATGAAGCGCGTGTGCGTATTGAGTTGTCCGGCAATATTTGCCGCTGCACAGGCTATCAAGGCATTACTGCCGCCATTTTGTCCGTATTGAAAGCCCTGCGTGAACAGCCTGATGAACAGGTTGACGCTTTGCGGGCTGCGGTGGTGCAAAACGTGCCGCAAGAGTGGGCGCAAGGTGGTTTCACCCCCTTTGAGGCGGTACAGGAGCAGGTTCAGGCTCCCGAGCCCGTAGCGGCAAGTCCGGCGGCAGCGAGCACTGCTGACAAGGGCAAAGGCCAGGCCATTCAAGGTGGGTTTGAGGCCCGCTTCCCGGCCGATCAGGTGTGGACCTTCATGAAGGATTTGCCCAAAGTGGCTGGCTGTCTGCCAGGCGCCATTATCGAGTCTCAGGAAGGGGCAACGGTGCAGGGCAAGATTGCCATTAAATTCGGCCCTATGTCTGCTGCCTTCAAGGGCAACGCCACCTTGGAAGAGGACAACGAACGCCGTGCCGCTGTGTTGCGCGGCGAAGGTGTGGATTCACTGAGCCAGTCGCGTGCTCGCGGGGATGTCAGCTATCAGGTGATTCCTGAAGGGGATGCCCGCAGCCGAGTGGAAGTGGAACTGGTGTATTCCTTGCAAGGGCCTTTGGCGCAGTTCTCGCGCTCCGGTCTGGTTCAGGATTTCGTGCGCCGCATGATTGCGGAATTTGGCAAGAACGTGAATCTGCGCCTGGAAAAACCATTGGCCGAAGGCGAAGAGCCGGTGGTGGCCGAATTCAATCCGGTCAAGATGTTCTTCAGCATTTTGTGGGATCGCTTCAAAGGACTTTTCCGGCGCTCATAAGCGCATAGACGACGCAACTCTATAAATAAAACGGGGGTAAGGAGATGACAGAGCACAATGCTTTGGGGGGACGTGTGCGCCTCGCGCTGGGAGCCACCTTGCTGTTGAGCAGTTGGGGCGTCGCCGCTGCGCCGCTGAACGTGAAGCTGGATTGGACCCCTTGGGCCGTCCACGCCCCTTTCCATCTGGCGGTGGAAAAGGGCTGGTTCAAGCAAGCTGGCCTGGATGTTCGTCTTGAAGACGGCAATGGCTCGGTGACGGCTGTGCAGATTGTGGGCGGCAGCGACCGCTTCGACGTGGGGCAGGCTGCTCTGGCGTCCATGGTGATTGCGCGCAGCAAAGGTTTGCCGGTCAAAGGCCTAGCCAGCTTTGCCACGTCCAGCGACATCGGCGTACTGGTGCCCCAGGACTCCGGCATCACCGGGCCTGAAGGCTTGAAGGGCCGCAAGATTGCCTATACCGCAGGTTCGCTGGAAGCACCTTTTGTAGACGCCTTTCTAGCTGCAGGGGGCTTGCGCCGCAGTGATGTGGATTTGCTCAGTGTGGATGCCGCAGGCAAGGCCGCTACGTATGCGGTAGGCCGTGCGGATGCTGTGATTTCCACCATTCCTTTTGTTTTGGCCTCGGTGTCGCGCCAGCGCCCCTCCAATGCTATTCCCTTTGCCCAGCATGGCCTGGACATGGTCAGCTTTGGTCTGTTCACCAGCGAAGCCAAGCTGGCCGCCCGTGCCCAGGAACTGAACACCTTCTCCAACGTAGTCGCCAAGTCCTGGAACTACATTTATAGCGGTCACGAGCAGGAAGCGGTAGATGCGATTGTGGCCCAGCGCCCCAATGCGCGTCTGGATAAAGCCATCTTGCTGGACCAGTTAAATATTCTGAAAGCCTACTTTGGTCCCGCCGTGGAGCAGGGCAGCATCGGGGTGAACTTGCCTGCAGACTGGGACAAGACCATTGCCACCCTGGAGCGTGTGGAACTGATTCCCGCCGGCCAGAAGGCTTCGGACTATTACCAGTCCGGCGTGGTGACACCGCAATCTTTGAGCCAGCTGGAGCTGAAGTAATGGCGGCGCGGGTGATCTCTCACGATGTGCGCAAACGCTTTGAGGGTGCGCGCGATGTGCTGGCACTGGACGGCATCAATGTAGACATTCAGCCTGGCCAGTTCATCAGCATTCTGGGCCCCAGCGGTTGCGGGAAAAGTACTTTTTTGCGCTGCGTAGCGGGTCTGGAAAGCATTAGCAGTGGCTCGCTAACGGTGGATCAACAGCCAGTTAAAGGCCCGCCTGATCAGGTTGGCATGGTGTTCCAGCGTGATGCCTTGCTGGAGTGGCGCAGCATACGCGACAACATCCTCTTGCCGCTGGAGTTCGCTGGCAAGCGCAGCTCCGATTATCTGGACAAGGTAGATCAGTTGCTGGCCTTGACCGGGCTTTCCCAGTTTGCAGACAGCTACCCGCGTCAGTTGTCCGGTGGCATGCGCCAGCGTGCGTCCATTTGCCGCGCCTTGGTGGACGATCCCCGGCTCTTGCTGATGGACGAGCCCTTCGGTGCTTTGGACGCCCTGACACGCGACAACATGAACGCGGAGTTGCAACGCATATGGCTAAAAACGGGCAACACCACCTTGTTTGTGACGCACGGCATTGCCGAGGCGGTCTTTCTGGCTGACACCGTGCTGGTGTTCTCACCCCGTCCCGGTCGCATTCTGGAACAGATCCAGATCGACTTTCCGCGTCCGCGCCCGCTGTCCTTGCGCGAGACCCCGGAGTTTGGCCGCCATGTGGCCCATATCCGTCAATTGTTCGGCATTGCCGATGGCGCGGGAGACAGCCATGAGTAAAGCCTTGCGTTACATGCCCACTTGGTTGGCCGGTGTGATCTCCACGCTTGTGGTGTTGCTGGCCTGGGAATTGATTTGTTGGTTGGGACAGGTGCGAGAAGTCATTTTGCCCCGGCCTTCGCTGATCTTGAAGGATTTGTATGGTGAATTGGGTTGGTACATGGGTCAGGCGCTATACACACTGGGCATCACGCTGGCTGGATTTGTATTGGCCGCCGTAGGGGGCGTGCTGATTGCGGTGGCTTTGGTGGGTTCGCCCCTGTTCGAGCGTTTTTGCTATCCCCTGATTGTGGGTTTCAACAGTATTCCCAAAGTGGCGTTGGCGCCCCTGTTTGTGGTCTGGATGGGTACCGGCTACGAACCTAAAGTGGCCATCGCGTTTTTGATCGCTGTCTTTGCCGTGATTGTGGATACGGTGCAAGGCCTGCGCTCGGTCTCGCCCGACATTCTGGACTTGGGTCGGGTGCTTAAAGGCGGCCCCATCGCTTTGTTTTTCAAGGTCCGTTTGCCCTCGGCACTGCCGTCCATCATGGCCGGGCTGAAGGTGGCGCTGTCGCTTGCCCTGGTCGGCGCCATTGTGGGTGAGTTTGTGTCCTCGCAGCGCGGCCTGGGCTTTGTGATCATGAGCGCCCAAGGTGTGTTTGACACCGTGCGGGTGTTCTCTGCCCTGTTTATTTTGGCCGTCATGGGCCTGGTGTTGTACTTCCTGCTTGATGCAGTCGAAAAGCGCGCCACCCGTTTTCGGTCCAACTAGATTTCAACTAACTTCAACGCAGAAAATCTGGGGGATTGATGCAATCTTTACTTAAATTATCCAGGGCGATCGACTGCCTGAATCAACTATGTGGCCGGGTGGTCATGTGGGTGGTTCTGGTAGTGGTGGTGATCAGCTCTTATAACGCCATTGCGCGTAAATTTTTTGACTCCAGCTCCAATGCCTGGCTGGAAGTGCAGTGGTATCTGTTCGGTGCCCTGTTTCTGCTGACGGGCGGCTACACCTTTTTGCGTAATGAACACGTGCGGGTGGATGTGCTGGCCTCGCGCCTGTCCGAGCGCAAACAGATTGTGATCGAGACGGTCTGCGTGCTCTTGTTCATGCTGCCCGCCTGTATCGCCATCATGGCGCTGTCCTGGCCGGTGTTCATGGATTCATACCTGACTCAGGAAATGTCCTCCAACTCGGGTGGCCTGATCCGCTGGCCCGCCAAGCTGATCATCCCGATCGGATTTGCCTTGATTACCTTGCAGGGGTTCTCGCATCTGATCAAGTGCATCGGCTTTCTGACTGGCAACTGCCCCAATCCCAATAAAAAGTTGCAAGAAAAGTCTCCGGAAGAGCTGCTGGCTGAAGAAATCGCCCGGCAAGCGCAAGCCAAGTTCGAGCATCAACACAAAGGCTGAACCTGATCATGATGGATTTATTTGTCGCCAATATGGCGCCGGTGATGTTCGTATCACTGATTATTTTCTTGCTGCTGGGCTTTCCGGTAGCCTTTGCCCTGGCTGCCAATGGCATGGTGTTTGGCTTGATTGGCGTGGAAATGGGCCTGTTTAACTGGTCCTTGTTCCAGGCTCTGCCGCTGCGCGTGTTTGGCATCATGGCCAACGATACCCTGCTGGCGATTCCTTTCTTTACCTTTATGGGATTGATTCTGGAACGCTCGGGTATGGCTGAAGACCTGCTCGATACCATCGGCCAGTTGTTTGGCTCCATGCCCGGCGGTCTGGCGATTGCGGTCGTGGCAGTGGGTGCCATGCTGGCAGCCACAACCGGTGTGGTCTCCGCTTCGGTGATCTCCATGGGCCTGATCTCCCTGCCCATCATGCTGCGCTATGGCTATAGCCGTCGCCTGGCGACCGGTGTAATTGCCGCCTCCGGCACCTTGTCGCAGATTATTCCGCCTTCCCTGGTGCTGATTGTGCTGGCTGACCAGCTTGGCCGCTCGGTCGGTGATATGTATCGCGGTGCCATGATTCCCGGTCTGGTTTTGACGGGTGCATATCTGGTGTACATCCTGGTGCTGGCTGTGTTGCGTCCTAAAGACGTGCCGCCGATTCCCGTTGAGCACCGCACTTACTCTGAGCCCAATGGCCGCTCGGGTGCCCGCTCCTTATGTGTACTGCTGCTGATTTCGCTGGTGTCCGGCTATTTGCTGGACGAGTTCTGGGTTGACCCCAACGGCCCGGTTGATGAAAAAGTCATTATCGGCATCTTGCTGGTTGGCGGCGTGGCCTTTTTGCTGGCCCTGATCAATAAGTGGCTGAACTTGCGTTTGCTGTCAGTACTGGCGGAACGCGTGGTGTTTGTGATGATCCCGCCACTGGGCTTGATCTTTCTGGTGCTGGGCACGATTTTCCTGGGTATTGCCACACCGACGGAAGGTGGCGCCATGGGCGCAGTCGGTGCCATTCTGATGGCTGTCAGCCGTCGTCGCCTGAGCATTGACCTGCTCAAACAAGCCATGGATACCACGGCCAAGTTGTCCTGCTTTGTGATGTTCATCTTGATCGGGTCCACCATCTTCTCGCTGACTTTCCGTGGCGTGGATGGCGATTTGTGGGTAGAGCACTTGTTGATTGACCTGCCCGGTGGCGAATACGGCTTCCTGATTCTGGTCAGTGTGCTGGTGTTTGTGCTGGCTTTCTTCCTGGATTTCTTCGAGCTGGCTTTCATTATCGTGCCCTTGCTGGGACCGGTAGCCGACAAGATGGGCATCGATTTAATCTGGTTTGGCGTGCTCTTAGCCGTTAATATGCAAACATCCTTTATGCATCCACCATTTGGCTTCTCACTATTTTATTTGCGGTCGGTGGCGCCTAAGGATGATTACATAGACAAAGTGACCAAAAAGAAGATCCCAGGTGTTGCCACCGGCGACATTTATTGGGGCTCCGTACCCTTTATCGGTATCCAGATCGTGATGATCGCCATCGTGCTTTTGTTCCCTGGTCTGGTGACGCATTACAAGGGTAATGCAGCCCAAATTGATCCCAGCACGGTCAGCATAGAAATGCAGGATGAATACGGCGCGGATTCCAATCCCTTTGATGATTCGGGCGACGGCATGCCGGTATTCAAGTAATCACAGGAAAGACAGGAGACAGACATGGAGAGCCTGGACGTCAGAGTATTGCGCCAGTTGCACGATTGGCGCGCACAAGGACGCGACGCTATTTTGGTGACAGTCGTGCAGACCTGGGGTTCGTCCCCGCGTCCGGAAGGCTCCATCATGGCGCTGGAAAAGGGCGGGGCGGTGGTCGGTTCGGTGTCGGGAGGTTGTATCGAAGACGACCTGATCCGCGCCTACCATGATCCGGCCGGTGTGGATAAGCGCCTGCAGGGCGATGGCTCTCCCCAGTTGTTGACCTATGGCATCAGTGCCGACGAAGCCCATCGTTTTGGGCTTCCTTGCGGCGGCACTATCCGGCTGCTGGTGGAGTTCAACCCCTGCGCGCAGGCACTGGCGGACATACTAGCCTTGCTGGAGCAGCGCCATTTGGTGCAACGCCATGTGGATCTGCAGACTGGCCGGGCCTGGGGCAGCGCCACTCGCGTGCCAGCGGCCCTGCGTCTTGAGCAGGATTGTCTGTCCATCACTTTTGGCCCCTCTTATCGGCTCTTGTTGATCGGGGGCGGTCAGTTGTCTGAATACGTGGCCACCATTGCCCTGTTCAACGGCTTTGACGTGACGGTCTGCGATCCGCGCAGCGAACACATTCAAGGCTGGAGTGTGGCCGGTGCCCGCATTGTTAGCGGCATGCCAGATGACGAGGTCATCGCCTGCGTGCCGGACCGGCGCACGGCTATCGTGGCTTTGACACACGATCCCAAACTGGACGATATGGCTTTGCTGGAAGCGCTGAAAAGCAGTGCTTTCTACGTGGGGGCGATTGGCTCACGGCGCAATAATCAAAGCCGACGCGAACGGCTGGCCGAATATTTCGACCTGACCGAGCAGGAAATCGACAAGCTGAAAGGGCCGATTGGCCTGTACATCGGCAGCAAGACCCCGGCAGAGATTGCAGTCAGCATCATGGCCGAGATCATCGCCATCAAAAATGGCGTAACGGTGCCGCGTGAGCTATCTGTCGCTTCGGTCAAGGACAGGCAGGAGCAGCAGTCGATCTGAGCCGCTGCAGGCAAAGTTCTGCATTCAGATGAATAGCACTAAGATAAGAGAACGGGCGCGCCCGTTCTTTTTTTCTGCCTTTGTGAGCCATCCATGTCTTTCGTTTCCCAGTACGGTTTTTTGCCTCTGAGCGCCGCCCCAGGAAAGCAGGCTTTATATAGCCCTGCGCAGTGTGCCAGCATGGACGCCGCTGCTCCCAGTTTCGGGGTGCCCATCGAACAGTTGATGCGGGCCGCTGCCCAAGCGGTGGCACGCACAGTGCAGCGTCATTGGCCGCAAGGGGCCGTTTTGTTTTTATGTGGTCCGGGCAATAACGGTGGCGATGCTTTGGTGGCCGCGCAGATTTTGCGTGAACAGGGGCGCGTGGTCTCCGTATTCAGCCTGACGGGGCCTGCTGCACGACGAGGGGCAGCCGCCTGGGCGCAAGCGCAGTGGCAAGGCCGCTGGGAGGCTCAATGTCCGGATTTCCGCCGTTTTTCCGTAGTAGTCGACGGCTTGTTGGGAGCGGGCTTGGACCGGCCCGTGGAAGGCGAAATAGCCGACTTGATTCAGGCGCTGGCGGCGTCCCAGGTCCCTGTCTGTGCCGTTGATGTGCCCTCGGGCCTGGACGGCGCGACGGGGCTGGTAAGGGGCGTGGTGGCGCCAGCCAGCGTGACGGTGAGTTTTGTGCGCTATAAGCCAGGCCATGTCTTGTATCCGGGGCGAGACTTGTGCGGCAAGCTGGAGCTGGCCGATATCGGGATGCCTGCCCCCGCCTTGCAGCAGGCCAATACCTGGTTGAATGAACCTGCCTTATGGCGATCTTATTTGCCGCAGCTCAACGCTCACAGCCATAAGTACACGCGTGGTCACGCCCTGGTTATTGGCGGGGAGCGCATGACAGGGGCCAGCCGTTTGGCTGCTCATGCGGCGCAGCGTGCCGGGGCAGGGCTGGTCAGTATGGCGGTGCCGCTATCCGTATGGCCTGTCTACGCCAGTGCGCTGGACAGCATCATGGTGGCCCCGCTGGACGAAACAGTTAGCCAGGATGAACGCATTCGTGCCTGGCTGGTGGGGCCGGGGGCGGGCTTGGGTGAAGATACCCGTCGTTTGACCTTGGCCTTGTTGGCCACCGGAAAGCCCTGCGTACTGGATGCGGATGCCATCAGCAGCTTTTCAGCCCAGCCCCAGATTTTGCTGGATGCCTTGCACGAGCATTGCGTCCTGACGCCGCACGCCGGTGAGTTTGCCCGCGTGTTTGATGCCTCGCCTGATCGCCTGGAAGCCGCTCGTCTAGCCGCCCGGGAGTGTGGTGCTGTGGTGGTGTTGAAGGGGGCGGATACCGTTATAGCCTCCCCGGATGGCCGAGCTCTGATCAATGCTTGCGCACCGCCCTGGTTAGCCACAGGTGGCAGTGGCGATGTGCTGGCTGGCCTGGTATGTGGCCTATTGACCCAGGGCATGCCTGCTTTTGAAGCAGCAGGAGCCGCCGTTTGGCTGCATTCTCAAGCCGCGCTGGAGTTTGGCCCCGGTTTGATCCCGGAAGATCTTTTGCAGGTTCTGCCTCGCGTCTGGCAGCGGCTCTTGTCTCTGGAATAGGGCGGCTAGCTCGCTATTTGCGTGGGGCGCGCTGATAGGCCAGTCCCACAATACCGCTCAGCACCACCGCTCCGCCCAGCAACTGGGTGGAGTTCAAGGTTTGATGCAGGATCAGCCAGCCCAGAATCAGGGAGGCGACCGGCTCCATATTCATAAAGGGGGCGTTGCGTGTCAGGTCCAGCCGGGGGGCCAGAACAAACAGCGTGACAAAGCCCGTGGTGTACAGCAAACAGACCAAAGACAGGGCCAGCCAGCCGATAGGGCTTTGCGGCAGGGATGAGCCTCCAGGCAGCAGCCCCAAAGGACTTAGCGCAATCAAGCACACGAGTGTCTGGCTGATGGTACAGAAGCTGCGGACCAAACCGGGCAGGGGAGCCAGTTTATTTTCTGTAATCCACAGGCCAATGGCAAAGGTCAGTGCGGTCAGCAGGCTGCATACCACCCCTAGCACCCATTGGGAGTCCAGCGTAGCCCCCGCGATCAGGCTGGGTACATCCAGCGCCAGCAGCAGCCCGATCAAAATGGCCACCATGATGATGATGGTTTTGCGATTAGGCCGATGGCCGCCCAGCACCCAGGTCAATAGCGCCAGCAGGATGGGATACATATTGGCGACCAGCAACGCCAGAGCGACGGGAATGCGGGCAATCGAAGAATAAATCAGCATGCACTGCAAGGTGATCAGTGCGCCCAGCAAGAGCTGCCAGCCCAGATAAGGACGCGGCACCCGCAGGGCCTGCTTGCGCCAGATCAGCAAAATACTGAGGGCCAACGTAGCAGCCGCCGAGCGGAAAATAACGGAGATAATCAGTCCGGTGCCGTGATCCAGTGCTACTTTGGCTGCGATGTGATTGGCGGCAAAAGAGCTGCCCAGCAGAAGTAGCAAAATGATGGCAAGGTGGCGGGGCAGTAAAGCGTTGGCTGTTGCGGGGGGCATGCTGCTTATTTCAGGTTTAAAGTAAGGGGGATGGCTTTATTGTTGTCCGGCCTGCTACTGGGGGCAAGCCTTGAATGCTGAAAAGCCCCTTAGGGTCGCTGGGGGCGCGGTGCTACTATGTGGAGCGATGTCCATGCCCACAGAGATGCTTTCATGAAAATCGATCCCGCCGAAAAGCCGACTATACCCCGCTCAGAGGGTCAGATCACGTCCCGCTTTTGGCGCTCCTTAATCGCGGGCAGTGCCTTGCTGGCCAGTTTGACAGGCTGTGCGCTGCCTTCGCTGGAAGGGCGCAGCCAGTCCGAGGCCCTGCCTTTGGACCAGGCGCAAGCGACCATGATTGGCCAGGCCGTTGCCCCGATGGCGCAGCAGCACCCGGGCTTGTCTGGCATTTTCCCCTTGTACGATCCCCATGATGCTTACGCCGCCCGCGCCTTGCTGGCTTTTGCGGCGCAAAAAACGCTGGATGTGCAGTATTACATCTGGCGCGGTGACACTACTGGCACCTTGATGCTGGGCACCTTGCTGGGGGCAGCCGAGCGCGGTGTTCGCGTGCGTTTGCTTATCGACGATAACGGGATTACCGGGCTGGACAATACGTTGGCGGCGCTGAACGCACACCCAAATATTGAGGTGCGTCTGTTCAATCCCTTTGTGCTGCGCTGGCCCAAGTCGCTAGGATTTTTGACGGATTTTTCCCGCCTGAACCGACGCATGCACAACAAGTCTTTTACGGTGGATAACCAGGTCACCATTATTGGCGGGCGCAATGTGGGGGACGAGTATTTCGGTGCTACCCAGGATGTGCTGTTTGCTGATCTGGATGTCATGGCGGTGGGCTCGGTGGTGCAGGATGTCTCCAAAGACTTTGACCGCTATTGGGCCAGCCAGTCTTCCTATCCGGTAGACAGCCTGATTAAGACGGATGGTCCCAAAGCGCTGAACATCTTCAAAAGCCAATTAGAGCTGGCTCAGGCGCAACCGCGCGCCAAAGACTATCAGGCTGTCTTGCGTGAATCTGATCTGGTCAGTCATTTAGTTCGGGGCGAGCTGGACTTTCAATGGGCGCGCACCACCATGATCAGTGATGACCCTGCCAAAGGGCTGGGGCCGGTCAATCCAGAACAATTGATGGTCTGGCAAATGGATCATTTATTGGGTCAGCCCAAGAGCCGGGTTGACCTGGTGTCCTCTTATTTTGTGCCGACCGCCGCGGGCGTGAAGGCGTTTGAGGGCATGATGGAACGCCCTGGTATGCAAGTGCGCGTGCTGACCAATTCGCTGGCGGCCACCGATGTGACGGCTGTGCATGCTGGCTATGCGAAACGACGCAAAGCCTTGCTGGAGGCAGGTGTGCAACTGTGGGAATTGCGTCCCACCATGGACAAGCCCACCCGGCATGGTTCGGGGCCGTTTGGTAGTTCGGGCTCGGCCTTGCATGCCAAAACCTTTGCGGTCGACAATAAGCGCGTTTTTGTGGGTTCTTTCAATTTCGATCCGCGTTCCGTCAATTTGAATACAGAGCTGGGTTTTATTATCGAGAGCCCTGAAATGGCCTTGGCCTTGTCCAAAGGTTTTGACGAGACCTTGCCCTACCGCAGTTATCGGGTGGAGCTGGACGAAGACGGGGAGCTGGTCTGGATTCAGCGCAATGAAGACGGCACGCAGCGCGTGTTCAACACCGAACCCAATGCCAGTATCTGGCGGCGAGCCGGCGTAGGGGTGTTGTCGATATTGCCAATTGAGTGGCTGTTATAGCCAATAGAAAACGGGCCACTTCAGGCCCGTTTTTTTATCGCTAGACTTTCAGTTTCTGCACCGCGTGGCGGCGAGCCTCGATCCAGTCAGCATAGAGCTGCAAGCCATGTTTTTGCATACTTTGCTCGGCCAGATTCCATTGTTGCAAGGCCTGAGCATGTTCCCCCAAGGAGAGCCAGGCGTCTCCGCGCACACAATACAGCTCGGTGCTGGTGCTGTGCGTGTCATAGCGTAAGCCCTGTGCAGCGGCTTTATCCAGCCAGGGCATGGCTTCATTGCTGCGGCCCAGGCGGATCAGGGCGCGGGCAATGCGGCTCATCAAGCCGTCGGTGCTAATGGGCAGACCATATTGTGCAATCTGCACGCAATCGAGCAGGGGCGGCAGGCTGCTTTCACGGCCCTGCAGCATGATCTGACAGTAGTGCAGGTAAGAGCGGCTCAGGGCGGACCAAGGTTCCGGATTGTGTGACTGTTGCAGCTCTTGCAAGGAAAGGTCGGCCACTTGCAGGCAATCATCCAATTGCTCCATCAAGTAGTAGGCCTGCATGACAAACAAGTGGGTGATGGCGCGCAGGGAAAAAGCCGTGTCAGAACGCAGGCTCTGCAAGGCCAGGCCAGTATGTTGATTCGCGCCTTCGATATCGCCTTTCAGTGCCAGCGCAACGCTTAGGGTTCCCAAGGTAATGGATTGGGGGAAGTTCTCGGCAATGGCTACGCGGTTGTTCTGTTCTTTCAGGTCCTCAAGTACCGCCAGACTCAAGTTCAGGGTCTGGATGGCATTGTTGATATTGCCTTTCCACAGCTCGTGCTGACCAATCGCGTACAAAGCCCAGCTACGGTTCTGGTCGTGGCCGGTTTCATTGGCCAGTGCCAGCAACTGTCGGGCTTTCTGTAGCGCTTGCTCGAAGTTGCCCTGGGCTTGAAACGCCGACCAGGCTGTCCACAAACTGATCATGACTTGATCGGAGTCCTGATCGTCCTTGACCTCGTGACCCAGTTCGTAGGCCATGGCCGTAGAAGCGGAGGCGGGGCCATACAAGGACGATTCAATTGCCCCTTGCAACATGCGGCATTCAAATTGCAGCGTCTGGCGTACCTGCATGTCGTCAATCAATTCGCTGCGGTTGAGCGAACGCTGCAGATACTGGCTGGCTTGACGCAGTTCGCTTTGTGCCAAGGCTTCACGGGCGGCACGTTGCCACCATAAGGCGGCTTCTGCGCTGTCCGCTTCACACAGGTGCAGGGCGATATGTTCCGGGGCATGACGCTTGCGTATGCCGTGTTGGGCAATGGCGTAGTGGGCCTGTCGCAGCTCTTCCTGCATGGCGACACGTTCCAGCGCCTGGGCGACTAGTGGCAGGCAGGAAATTTGCTGGTCGTGTAGATCAATCAGGTCAAGGGTGGCCAACGTATCCAGGCCGCTGCTCAGGGCAGCCGCGTCCAGGTGCAGCATCAAGGCCAATTCGTCCAGCGCAATGGCCTGCTCATATAAGGCAATGGTGCTCAGGATATGGCGTGTGGCGGGCAGCAGGCTGTGATACTGCGTACAGATCAGGTCGGTCAGACACAGGGCGTCGCTGGATTCAATGCTTAGTTCATGGCAGCGCAGCAGTTCATTGGCGTGGCCGGGGTTGCCCGCGCTCAACTTGGCAAGGCGGCTGCGCTTGTCGCGTGCCAGTCTTTGGCCGCGTTGCCCCCCCAGCAAACTGTTGATGCTGGAGCGGTCCAGCGCCCGCAGGGTCAGGTGCTCGGCCCGCTCCAGACCGTGGCCGGGCTTGCGGCTGGTGGTTAGCAGCAGGGTTGGGTGACGCGGCGCGGTATGAGCCAGCAAACGGATCAGGCGGTGGGTGGGCGGGTCGGCCCACTGGACGTTTTCAATAATCAGTAAACGGCGACGGGGCGAATTGCTGTGGCCGCTTAGCAGGTTGAACAGCAAGTCCATATGAGCGGTAGAGGGCTCATTCAGATCCTGCTCGTTGGGGCTGCTGTTTAACCATTGATGCAGAGACTGGGCATGCTTGGGGCTGACATCCAGGGCCTCTTGCAAGGTCTGAATTGAAAAAGGGTCGCGTGGCTTGCTCGACTGCGCGGCGATGTAATCGGCAATCTGCTCGTGCAGCCATTGGCGGATGGGGTGCCAGGCTACGCGGCGTTTATCTTCACGGCAGTACAGAACAACGCAGTGATGTGCAGTTTTCTGTACGTAATCAGCCAGCGAGTGCACCAGCAAGCTTTTGCCAATGTGCGCCCGACCGTGAATCGCAATATGGTGCAAGGCACGGCTTGGCCCTATTTGTGACCAGGCCTGTACCAGATGGTCAAACTCTTGCGAGCGACCGTAAACCCGGCTGGTTAAGCGGCTACTGTCGATTTCGGAGGGGCTAAGGCTGAGCCACAAGGTTTCATTCTGGCGGCCCACAGGGCCTTGAATGTCTTTGGTGTCCAGACGCAGTGCCGCTTGCGGACTGATGCGAGGGGCACCGGGGGCGGCATCCCAGCACAGAGGCAAGACGATCTGCGCCAATTGCCCCCACGGGTCGGGGTAAGCGCTTTGGTCATCCATGCTCAGATCAGCATGAATGGCAATACTCAACTTGATGTGTTCGTCCATGCGCAGGGTGGACGCGGCACGTGCCAGTTCGGCAGCCTGGGTGACGGGCGATTCCAGCAGTTCCGGATAACCGAAATACGCGATCAACTGGTTGGGGCCTGCTTCGCAAGGCCAACCGCCATGCGCCTCAATCAAGCGGTGCAAGGTTTGGCGGCATCGTTCCAGCAATGTGCCCCCTTGTTCGCGGGCCTGGCGGTGGCCGGGTTCAAAGCGCACGCAAAAACCAACGGCGGCCAAGGGACGCAGGCGTAGTGACACGGCGGCGGGCAGGGCCGTACTGCTTGTTTGCGGCTGACGTTGCGGCAAATCCACCAAGCTGCGGGTCTGGGCGCTGGGTTCGCAACCCAGGCGATCCGCCAGCAGGACGGAGCACTGCTCATACGCATGTAAAGCGGCCTCGTGCTGCCCTTCCTGTTTGAGCAGGCGGATCAACTCCTGGTGCAGCTTTTCTTCTTCCGGCCAGATCAGCAACCAGCGTTTCAAATATGTGATCGCTTGTGTTCCGGGCAAGTCGTTTAAACCAGACTGTATATAACGGTCACGGCATTGCGACAGAGTTTGGCGAATGTTTTGTTGTGTATCTTGCAACCAGTCCTGAAGTTGCTCGCCATGATGCAGTTTTACCTGCCCGAGCAAGGGGCCCTGATACAAATTCAGCCGATCCAAATCGCTGAGCGCGGGCTGGCTGGGGTGTTGCAACAGGCCCAGCACATCAATCTGAGCGCGGCTTGGGTCCAGCGCCAGTGTTTCGTTGGTAATGTGCAAGGCATGATCACAGCCCTCAAACGCACGCCGCAAGGCGTGTAGAGCGTGGCGCAAACGAGCGCGACCCACACTGATGGGGTCTTCGTGCCAGATGGTTTCAGCCAGGCGGCTGCGACTGACAGGTTTGCCTTGTGCCAAAGCCAACATGGACAGCAAGATGCGCGCTTTATCGTAATTAATGATTTGTGCGCGGGATTGTCCTTGAACCAGTAATCGGTAAGAACCGAGTAAATAAATTTGGGCCAAGTGCGAGGCAGAGGAAGGTAATACATCCATGGGCTCGGGCTCGTATCAAGAGTTAAGCAATGATTGGGATAATGTATCCGATCCGTTTAATTTTCGTTTACGATCTTTTGCAAAAATAAACGCTTTACTTGTTCAAGATTAAACCTTTTTGGCTTATCTCCGGTTTTTACTGACGCAGGCTATGATGTGGCCTTGTCACTTATCTGTGCTTTTTCGCCTCCTGGTATGGTCGATCCCACGCGTTCTTCGCTGCGCAAACAGTCCAAATTGCCCCTATCGCTCAAGGTGAAATACACCTTGCGAGCGCGGCTTGAACGTGGCGAATGGCCAGTGGGCACTCGTATTCCCACGCTGGAAGAGCTGATGCAGGAGTACGGCGTATCGCGCGCCACCGTGCGCGCCGCGCTGGATGAACTGGAAAGCGAGGGCCTGATCGAGCGCACTCGTGGCAAAGGCACGTTTGTTATTGGTGACGTGGCGCAAGACCATTGGCTGATGCTCCCCACCAATTGGGATGCCTTGATTGAGCATTTGATGCGTCTGGATTCAGTCATGCGCGAGCTAGGCAATGGTGTGGGTGCCTTGCCCCTGGAAATTACTGGCCAGGCTTTGCCCGATGATTATTGGTGGACCAATCGCGTCAATTACACCGAGGGCGTGGCCTATAGCCTGAATACGGTCTATGTGCTTAAGTCTTTGGCTGATACTTTGCAGCCTGAATTAAGCCAGGAGCCAGTGCTGTTGGTCTTGAACCGTTTGGCTCGCGAACAAATTCATACTATCCGTCAAACCTTGACGGTGCGGGTGGCGGATGCGGATCTGGCCCGTCATCTGAATATGGATATTGGCATGCCGGTAGTGCGTGTTATTCGCCTGATTTTTAATCGGCAGGAGCAATTGGTTTACGCTGCGCAGGTTTTTTACCCTGCCAAATATCTCAGTATCCAGACTGAGTTGATGCCAAGTCTCTAGTTCCTCCTTTCTAAGCGCGACGCGTCCCTTTTTCTTCTCCTAGGTAAAAACACCAAGTTATCGGCTCTGAAAGCCAGGTGTACACTTTTTCTATAAAGTCCTAAAAATAGGACTTTATGACTTTATAGGAATCGGCGCTGTGTGGTGCCGGGTGTTTTTTCTGCTTGAAGGAGTTTGACGTGAAGATAACCATGCTTGGCACCGGCGCTGCGCTGCCTGATCCGGACCGTGCCCAGTCATCCATTCTGGTGACGCTGGACAATGGCAAGAATTACCTGTTTGACTGCGGTGAAGGGTCCACACGCCAGATGGTGAAGGCCAATATCAACCCGGCGGATGTGCCCTGGGTGTTTCTAAGCCACCTGCATTACGACCATGTGTGTGGCCTGCCTTTTTTTGTCTTGTCCAGCTGGGTTTTTAACCGCGAGGGCAAGCTGAAGGTGTTCGGCCCAAAGGGCACGCAAGATTTTGTGGATCATTCCTTTGAGAATGGCGCATTTCGGGTGGATATTCAGGCCCGTGCAGCGTATCCCGCCCGCCAGAAGAATATTGAAGCAGTACGCCCCGAGGTATTCGAGGTGGAGCCAGGGCTGATGTACGAGGATGAGGATGTGAAAATCTACATTGATGTGGTGGATCACATTCCTACTGAAATTACTGACTGCTTTGGCATCCGCATGGAGGCCGAGGGCAAGGTGGTGGCGTTCAGTGGTGATACCGCCCCGTGTGAGTCCATGATCCGTTTGGCTCAGGATGCCGATTTGCTGATTCACGAGTGCACTTTCCCCGAGTCCTTCTTGAAGCACCGTGCCGAATCAGGTGTAGGCACTTTTGCGCACACCAGCCCTTTGCAACTGGGCGAGATTGCCCGCCGCGCGAATGTGAAGAGTTTAGTGGCCACGCATTTTGGGCATTACGATTCAACTAGCCCGGTGATTAAACGTGCGGCTGCGAACCATTTGCCGGTAGATTTGATGGGACCGGAACGGTTGGACGAAGTCGCTCGGGACATTCGCAAAAGCTACAAAGGCGATTTGCGATTGGCAACTGACTTGATGCGCATAGACCTGTAAACAGGCGCGCTGGGGGAGACAAGATGCAAGCAATTAAAAAAGCAGTGCTGAGCCTGACGGCAGCGCTTTGTCTGGGTGCTGTGGGGACAGCTTGGGCGGATTATCCCGATCATCCGGTACGGGTTGTGATTCCTTACCCTCCGGGGGCAGCGGGGGACATTATTTTTCGTATTCTGCAGCCCGAGTTGTCCCGCGAGTTGGGGCAGACGGTGATTACGGACTACAAGACCGGCGCGGGCGGGAATATTGGTACTCAAATGGTGGCGCGATCCAAGCCGGACGGCTACACCTTATTGTTTTCGGCCACCAATAATTTTGTGATCAATCAGTTTCTGTACAAGAACATGGGCTACGACCCGTCCAAGGATCTGTATGTGATCAATAAGGTGGCCGATGCCGCCGCCCTGGTGTATGTGAATGGGCAATTGCCGGTGAAGAATATGGCCGAGTTCCGAGACTATGTTCAACAGCGCAAAGGGCAGGTGAACTACGGCACTCCTGGGGCAGGAACAACGCCGGAGTTGTCTGCCTGGAAGTTGTCCGAGGCGTTGGAGGGCGACATGCTGGGAATTCATTACCGGGGTTCGGCGCCTGGCATTCAGGCTTTGTTGAGCAATGAGGTGCAGATGTTTGTCAGCAGCTATGGTTTGGGAGCGGCTTTCTTGCCGGAAGGGCGCTTGAAGGCCCTGGCGGTGGCTTTGCCTGAGCGTTTCCCTGCTTTGCCGGATGTGCCTACGATGGAGGAGTTGGGCTACAAGGATGTGGTCATCAGCAACTGGTGGGCTTTGGCGGTTCCGGCGGGGACGGATACGGAGATCGTGGGCAAGATTGAAGGTGCTTTGGAAAAAGTGCTGGCAAACCCATCGATTCGGGCCAAGTTGCTGGATCAGGGCTATTTGCTGTCCAAGGTGTCTGCCGAGCAGTTTCGGGCAGGGCTGCCAGCGGAGGCGGATTACTGGCATGACATTGTGACGAGGGCGGGGATTAGCCTGGACTGATGCTTGCTTTTGAGCGGCAGAGCGTGATGCAGGCGTAGGGGAGTGGAGCGACTGGACTGGCTCATTTATACAGCGCCCAAAAAAAGGCCCCTCATCAGGGGCCGCCAATCGCAAATGAGTGCTTACTGATCAGAGCGAATATTGTTATCTCGCACAATCTGTTCCCAGCGCTGGCTGCGCTGTGCGACCCATTCAGCAGGAGTCACTGTTTTGGATTCGTAAGCTTGGATATCCAGCAGACGCAGGGTTTCTGCGGTGGAAGGACGCTTGACGATATCGCTCAGCAAATCGTTCCAGGCTTTGATCTTCTCGGGTGGCGAACCTTTGGTGGTGAATACCAGGTAGGAGAAGCTCTCGTTAAAGTTCTCCAGTCCGGGCAACTTGGCTTCAGACATCGTAGGTACGTCAGGCAGCAGAGGATTACGCTTGGCACCGGACGTTGCCAAAGGAGTCAGCAAGCCTTCTTTGATCGGACCCAATACGCCGGCAATCGTCAGAAAGCCGCTGTCCAGTCGCTCTCCATACATATCGTTGACCACCGCGCTGTTGCTGCGATAGGGAATGTGGTCCAGCTTGATACCACTGTCTTGCGTCAAGGCGGACATCATCAAATGCCCAGGGGAGCCCATGCCTGCAGAACCGTAGTTCATCGGCTTTTTGCGGGCGTGCTCCAGAAACTCGCCGGGGGTTTTGATGCCGGTCTTGCTGGGAACCACCAAAACCTGGTCAAACGTGCCGAGCAAAGAAACCAGGTCCAAAGACTCGTTGATCTTGAACTTGCTGTTGACGTAAATATGCGGATTGGCCGTCGCAACGGTATCCAGCGTCAACAGCAAGGTATTGCCATCCGGCTTGGCGCGACCCACCGCTTCTGCAGCAATAGTTCCCGCTGCACCGGCACGGTTTTCTACCACAATCGTTTGGCCGGTTGTTTCTGTGGCCTCGCGGGCCAACATGCGGCCCAAGACATCCAGCGGGCCGCCTGCCACGGAGCTGACCACAATGGTGGCCACTTCGGCACTCTGCACCGGCGTAGCCAAAGGTAAGATCAGCGCACAAATGCTTACTTTGCGCAGCAAGGAAAGGGTGGGCATAGATGTCTCCAGATAGGGATGGTTAAGAGTGTTCAGCTCACGCAATGGCCAGTGGCAGTGGACTGGTTTCGCTGTGAGCCATCATGGTATCGATCAATTGACACAAAAGCGTTGTTTTTAACGCTTGTGCAAAGGGTTCATTCCACAAATTATGCTGTTCCAGCGGATCAGCTTGCAGATCATAAAGCTCACCGATCTGGCCCCCCTCGTACAGGCTCAAACGGTGGTGCTGGGTGACCAGCGAACGCAGCTTGGTGCGAATGGGCGTGTTGAACAGCTTGCGCTGGTTTTCCTCTTCAATCAGTACGCCGGTGCGCCAGTCGGTTTGCGTTTGCTGCATCAAATCCAGCAAGGAGCGTCCCTGAATGCCGTTGTAGGGCAGTTGACCTGCACGTTGCAAAACAGTGGGCGCAACGTCAATGGTAGAACACACGGCCGGGCTGCTGCCTTGTGCTGGCGCATTTGTTGGATCAAACCAGATAAAGGGGCTACGGATGATGCTTTGGTAATGCACCGGGCCTTTAAGCATCAGTTGGTGGTCACCCATGAAATCGCCATGATCGCTCATGAAAATAACGATGGTGTTTTTGTCCTGGCCAGTCTGCTCCAGGTGGTCCAGAATGCGTCCAATCTCGGCATCGATATGCGTAATGGAGCCATAGTTCAAGGCAATTGCTTCCCGCGCTTCTCGCTCGGTGCAGGCAAATAGCGTGGGCGTGTGCTTGATGGCTTTGCCTTCGTCCCGCAACTGATGCAGCAATTGCAGATGGGCGGGCAAGGGATGAGGGCCCAGGTGGAAAGAGTCGGGCAGGCTCACTTCTTCTGGCTTGTACATGTCCCAGTACTGGCCGTGCGGCGTAAAGGGGTGATGCGGGTCCGGGAAGGAACACTGAATAAAGAAAGGCTGTTGTTCCTGGGCATATTTGTCCAGTACAGCGCGGGTGCGATCACCAATCCAGGCCGTGGTGCTGTACTCTTCTGGCACGCGGGTGCGCCAAGCCTGGCCGATACGGCTTAACTCGTAGTCTGGCGTCGGGATGGCGTGTTCTGGGCCGGACAGGGCAGCAATCTCCGGGTGCTCGTCTTGCAGCCAGCGGCCGTAGTCCCCCCAGACCTGATCGCCGTGGTCAATGGCCAGATCCACCTGTTCGTAGCCATAGAAAGGCAGGCTGACACTGTGGTCGGCGCGGTCACGCCACAGTTGGCCACATTCCTGCTCGTAGTCATTCGTCGCTAAGGGCGGGCGGGCTTCTCCTTGAGTAGGAGGATCATCCGGGCGTGGATATAGCGCAGGCGTATCGGTGATGTTTTGCAGGTGTGCCTTGCCAACCAGGGCTGTTTTCCAGCCGGCTTGACGCAAGACATCAACAAAAGTGCTGGAGTCCAGTGGCAGCGGCACGCCGTTATGGCGAGCTCCGTGTACGGATGGCATGCGCCCGGTCATCAGGGAGGCGCGGTTGGGCATACAGATAGGGGTGGCGACGTAAAAACGGTCGGCACACCAACCACGGGCAGCCAAAGCATCCAGATTGGGTGTTTTTACTTCTTTATTGCCATAACAAGCTAAATGATCCGCGCGAAGTTGATCCGCAATGATCAATAAAAAATTGGGTACTGATTGAGACATAAAGTGCCTATTTTGTAGCATTTAGTATGTCCATTATGGAAGCAGTAGCCATAATGTTAAATTGAATAACTAGCAGGTATATATACCTCTTTCATATAGGTAAGTCATGAGCTGGAGTGAACGCATTCGCTTAAAGCATCTGCAGGTTTTAATTCGCTTATGCGAACACAAAAGCATGAGCGATGTGGCCCGGCAGTCCAATATGACTCAGCCTGCCTTGTCCAAATGGCTCAAGGATTTTGAAGAGAATATCGGCATGCCCTTATTCGAGCGCCACGCTCGCGGCATTGAGCCATTACCAGCCGCCTTGGCGCTGGTGGCACAAGCGCAAGGGGTGCTGAATCGTCTGGATCGCATGAACGCGACTCTGGAACAATATCGACAAGGCTTTCGCCAGCAATTTGCTCTGGGTATTTCGCCTATGGTGGCGGCGGTTTATCTGCCCCAGCTATTAGTGTATTTGTACGAGCGCGATCCGCAATGCCATATCCGTATTCAGGAAGGGACGCTGGATGTGCTCAGCCGCAATTTGGAGCAGGGCGAGCTGGATTTGGTTATCGGGCGTGTGGACGAAGCCGGCCGCAATCCGGCAATGGCGTATATGCCACTAGGCCCCGTGCCTTTGGGGGTTGCTGCGTGTCGCAAACACCCTTTGGCTCAGCAGGATGAAGTGACCTGGGAACAGTCGCTGGAATACCCCTGGATTTTGCCTCCGAAAAACAGCCCCATGCGGCGCAGTTTTGAACTGGCCCTGGACGCCAGGGGGCTGACCTATCCCACGTGTGCAATTGAGTCGGCTTACGCGCATACTAATGCCCGCGTGGCGGTGGACAGCCAGTTTCTGGTGCCCATGACTCGCAGCATGGTGCCGGTCTACCCGGACTTGTGCATTTTGGAACTGGACTGGAGCGACCCGCGCTTGCACGGTCAGCTTGGTCTATTGTGGCGTCCGCAGGACTCGGGCGAGCCTATGTTGGAAGAGGTTATTACTTGGATGAGCAAGCAGCATCAGTTACCTCAATCAGTGTGATTGTAGGCCGGGGTCAGTGGATGCTGACCCTGAGAGAACTGACAGCTTGTTTTTCAATTCGTTGTAACTAAAAATTGCCAATATGTTACTTTGTTTCTTCTAAGCGAATTGATTGATGGGAACAATCCTGGAAGGCTGGAAAAACTTGCAAGCGATCAGTATCAGCTCGGTGCGCGACACACTGAGTGGGAAATATCATTCTCGTGACTTCATCCACGCCCGAATGGAGTATTTGCGCAGCCGAGTAATCTTGGTTGGTCTGCTATTTGCTTTGCTCACGCCCTTGTGGACCTTGATGGACTGGCTGGTTTTACCCAGCTGGCCTGCGCATTTGATGGGTATGCGTATTTTGAGCCTGGGCGGGCTGGTGCTGTGTGTCTGGCTGGCCTTTAATGGCCACCAGCGTATTACGCGTATTTATATTTTGAGCGGACTGGTTTTTATCCTGCCCGCCTCTTTTTACGCCTATATGCTTTTGACGCTGGCTGGCGCGGGGCATTACGTGGTGCTGGGTTACGGTTTTATCCCGTTCTTATTGGTTGCGACCTTAAGTATTTTTCCCTTCACCTTGCTGGAATCAGCCTTGGTCGGGGGCGCGCTAATTGCCTTGCAGATTTTGGCCAGCGTCAGTAGCGGAACCTGGCTTAGTGTGAAAGGTTTGCAGGACCTGTGGCTATTAAGCGCTTTATTGGTGGTGGCGCTGACCGCTAATTATTTCCACTTGGGGCTCTTGCTGCGCTTATATCGGCAGGCGACCCATGACACCCTGACAGGGCTTTTGAACCGGGGGGCGCTAAGCCGCCAGTTGGGGCAGGAAGCGACTCATGAAGTCCTGCACGTTCTGATGGTGGATCTGGACCATTTCAAACAGATCAACGATACCCACGGGCACTCGGTGGGGGACGATGTCTTGATGCGCACCGCCTCTTTATTCAAGTCGCAACTGGGGCCGCAGGATCTGGCAGCGCGCTACGGTGGCGAGGAATTCATGCTGATTCTGGCAGGACGCAAGGACGATCAAGCGCTGGATTTTGCCCGTCGTTTACTGCGTCAGGTGCAGGAGCAAACCTTTTATAACCACGACCGTGAACCCTTTCAGATTACGGCCAGCATAGGGTTGGCGGTATGCCAGCCTGGCCAGCAGATTGATGCCGTATTGCAGCTGGCGGATGAACGCTTGTACCGGGCCAAACGTGCGGGCCGTAATCAAGTGGTTGCCGAAGGCTGACCCTACTATCCGATTCAAGCAGGGCCTGGAAACTTAGGCGCTCCAGGCCCTGTTTCGTATTGGATCAATAGCGCAATGTCTGGCTGTTCTGGCTTGCCTTGGCGATATCTTGCTCTGTAATGGCATCGCTCTTGCACTTGAACGAGACATACATGTCCAGTTGGTCCGAGTGATGCGGATCGGCTTCGCCCTTGGGATTGATAAAGCCGCTTTGCCCCGGAGCCATCACCGAGCACATGCGCACACCCTGTGGGTCCAGCACGTATTGGAAGCGAGCGCTGCCGGTGTTCAGATAGGGCCAGACACGACGCTCATGGGCTGGATCTCCCCACGGCACTCCAATGGCATTGCGCGCCGCAAACAGCATGGACACAGCTGGTGCACGCCACTGTTGCGCACGAGGGCCTTGCTCTTTTTGAAGTGAAGCTACCGCTTGTTCCAGGGCGTCGAGAACCAGTTCCTGGGCCGCGCGGCCTTGCAGGAAATCAATGCTTTGAGGCACACCAGAATCGGCACCCTGGATAGCGTTCCAGATTAGCTTGGCGGCCGCGGCGGGTTGAGCGCTGCGTGGGTCATCCATGTTCGGATACAGACTTTGCGTGTAGGTGGCGTAAACGCTGTCGGGCAAACGGCCCTTCAGGAATACGGGTACGGCAGCGCGCATCCAGGCCTGCATGACGGCAGGGGCAGCACCTTCGTACTGTTTCCCATTGCCAGCCAGCTGCAACTTGTAGTCCCAGCCTTGTAATTGCTGGGCAGCTTGGCGGGCTAGTGTACTGGCGCGTGGCAGCTTGGCTGCTTCCTGAATAATGGGGGCGAAGTATCGCGCATTCAGGTCAGAGCGAGCGCCTAAGGAATCAATGCCCCATATTTCCTCGTCGCTTAAGCGTTGCTTGGCTTGCAGGGGAGCCAGCAGTTCCTGGACTCGATCCACATAGGAAAAATTGGAGTTATCCGCCAGCAGCGCGCCATAGGCCTTGTTGTTCCAGCTGGCGATATAGCCTTGTTGGGGATTCAGGACTTTAGGGTTGTGCTCAAAGCTCAAAAAGCCTTGCCATTCCATGCTGCCATCGCCCGCTGCGGGGAACTGGATGGCTTGATTGGCGGGGCGCTTGGGCAATAGACCCAAGGCAGCGCTACCAATATTGTTTTGGGTGTCGGCGTAGAACCAGGTGATCGAGGCGCTGACGCGGGCCGCCTGAGCCATGAACTGATCCCAGTTGCGAGCCTTGGCAGCCTGCGCCCAGCCCAGCAAAGTCTCGATTTCTCGGCCTTCCCAGGTACGACGGTTGGCGTAGGCTGTGTTGTTCTTCTTGTCCCAACTGCTGACGTAGCCTTGCGCGGCACGGTATACGTCCTGCACCACATCGTCCTGACCACGCACTTTGATGCGTACTTGCTTGTGTTCCATCGGACGCCAGGCATTCTCATACCAATAGCTGTGCGGATCACCTTCTTTCAGGCGCAGTTGATAGACATCGTTGGTGTCCAGCGAACCTACGGTGGAGCCCCAGGCAATCTGGCCATTCGTGCCGAACAGGATGGCGGGCAGGGCGACGGCCGTGCTGCCTGTCAGGTCGTAGCCTGCGCCATGCAGGCCCACGTTATAGGTGATGGATGGGGTGTACCAGCCTTGTTGCGGGCCGTTGTATAGCACGGCATGGCCATGACTTGTCTTTTCCGGGCCCAGCAGCCAGGCATTGCTGGCAGTGGGTGTGCCGGCTGCTACTGTAGGCCCCATGGCAATGGACTGCTTGTGCAGATAGTCCTGCGCGGCTTGCGAGGACAGAGCCTGCAAGTGCGTGGGTAAATCGGCCACAGCCGTTTTGGCCTCTGCTTGGGGAATGATGGTGGGGGCGGTGGGGTCGTTCAGCCAGCGCAATTGCTTGTACAGCTGTTCACCCCGCTCGCTGCCTTGGTCCGCTTTCAAGGTTTCAAGCAGATTCAGGTTGGCTACTTCTGCTGTACCGGCAAAAAACCGGTTCAGAATCAGCCCCACCCACACCATGGCGATGTCTTCGGGCTGCCATTCGGAAGGCTCAAAACCCTGGTCCAGAAACTCCTTGGGCATCAAGGTGTCCGCTTGGGCTTTGACCTCGCGCACGCGCTGGCTGAAACCGGCGGCATAACCCTCAAACATGGCCCGGTCCTCTTTAGACAAGGCGGCCAATTGTTTGCGAATGGAGTCCGGGTCGATATTGTTGTGGGTGACTTTATCCAGTTCCAGGTAGTCCGGGCCCAGTACTTCGGCCACGGTGCCCCAGCCAGAGCGCTTGGCAATTTCCATCTGGTACAGACGGTCCGTGGCAACGGCATAGGCGTAGCCATAGAACAGGCCATAAGTGCTGTCCGCATAAATATGCGGGGTGCCGTAGCTGTCACGCTTGATGGTGACGCTGCCAGTCTCGCTTACAGGGGCACTGGCACAGGCGGCCAGCAAAAGGCTGGCGCTGAGCACACTGAGAGTCATACGGGATGGAAAGCGGCGGGTGAAAGTCAAAATCTTGTCTCCATAACAGTCGCTTTGAGGGGCGACATTTTTTTATCTCTTGAGAATATAACGTCAAAGTTCTTTAGGTATTGATATTTCCAGGTGAAACTTTGTAGAGGATTTCCCCAGTACAAATGCTGGTTTGCAAAGGTACTTGGCGGCTTGCTTTTCTGTTTTGGCCGCTCCAGAGCCTATTGCCGGATATGATGGAGCAGTTTATGAAATCCATGATTCAGCGCGTGCAGGAACCTGGCAGGGCAGTAGCGTTTTAATCTTTGGGCTTATTAAGTGTAGTCACTGTATATTCCCGGTTTTCTTGTTTTCAGGCTATCCGCTTTTTCTGCTCATTTCCCCGTGACTTCCTTGTCTTTACGGCTTTCTGCCTGGCTCGTTGTGTTTTATGTTTAAAGTGTTCAAGGGTATATCCCTAGGCTCTGCCTGATTTACTCGAAAAAATACCATGTGTACACTTTAAATCACTAAAACAAGACAAGTTGTTGAGTCGTGTTTCGCTTCACAAGCCCACGGAGAAGACAATGAATAAGACACTGGTAGGGGTAGCACTGGCAGGAACAATGATGTTGCAAACCTTGGGGGCCACCGTTGCCGCCGAGGGAGTGATCAAGATTGGGGAGCTCAATAGCTATAAATCCCAGCCCGCATTTTTGGGGCCGTATCGAAACGGGATGGAACTGGCGGTCGAACAGATCAACCAGGCTGGCGGTATTCACGGCAAGCAACTGCAACTGATCATCAAGGACGACAATTCCAACCCTGGTGATGCGGTACGCGCTGCCGAGGAATTGATCTCGCGTGAAAAAGTGGATGTGCTAACCGGGACCTTTTTGTCCAATATTGGTTTGGCCATCACGGACTTTGCCAAGCACAAAAAAGTATTCTTTCTGGCCAGCGAACCATTGACGGACAAGATCGTCTGGGCCGATGGCAACCGCTACACCTTCCGTCTGCGCAACTCCACCTATATGCAGGTGGCCATGCTGGTGCCTGAAGCGGTCAAGCTGAACAAAAAACGTTGGGCCATTGTGTATCCCAACTACGAATACGGTCAGTCCGCCATTGCAACCTTCAAAACCTTGATGAAGGAAGCGCAGCCTGATATTGAATTTGTTGCCGAGCAGGCTACCCCCTTGGGTAAGGTGGATGCCGGTGCCGTGGTTCAGGCTCTGTCCGAAGCCAAGCCCGATGCCGTCTTTAACGTGCTGTTTGCTTCGGATCTGGCCCGCCTGGTGCGTGCTGGCAATCAACGCCAGTTCTTCACGCCCGCTTTGCCCGTGGTCAGCATGTTGACGGGGGAGCCGGAGTACTTGGACCCCTTGGGTGAAGAGACACCAGAAGGCTGGATTGTCACCGGCTACCCTTGGTATGCCATTGACACGCCCGAGCACAATGCCTTTCTGAAAGCCTATCAGGACAAGTACAAAGAGCATCCGCGTCTGGGCACCATCATTGGCTACAGCACCATTGTGTCTATCGCTGCCGGGATTGAAAAAGCCGGTTCGACAGATACCGAAGCCATGATCAAAGCCTTCCGTGGTCTGGATGTGGTCACCCCGTTTGGGCCCATCACCTACCGCACGCAAGATCAGCAATCCACGCAAGGGGCCTATGTGGGTGTACTGGCCAAGCAAGATGGCAAAGGCATCATGACCAACATCCGTTATGCCGACGGCAAGGATGTACAGCCTACGGATGAGCAAGTCAGCCAGTGGCGTCCTGCCGCAGCTAATCAATAATTCCAAGAACGCAGTATTTCGTAGATCGGCGCGCCATCTGGCGCGCCACTTCTGACGCGAGGCAGTAATGGCCTTATCGGGTTTATGGGTTCAGTTCCTGAATGGACTGGCCGAGGCATCGTCTTTGTTCCTGGTGGCAGCGGGTTTGTCCCTGATCTTTGGGGTGACACGCATCGTCAACTTTGCCCACGGCTCCCTCTATATGCTGGGTATTTACCTGGCGTATTCCACCGTGCAGTTCATGGGCGGTTCGGCGCTGGGTTTCTGGGCGGGCCTGATCGTGGCTGCGCTGCTGGTCGGGGCCTTGGGGGCCTTGCTGGAAATTGTGTTGTTGCGGCGTATTTATAAAGCGCCCGAACTCTTCCAGTTATTGGCCACCTTTGCCTTGGTGCTCGTCATCAATGACGGGGCTTTGGCCGTGTGGGGGCCGGAGGATTTGCTGGGGCCCTTGGCACCCGGTTTGAATGGCTCCATCTCCCTTGCTGGCCGCTTTTTTCCGGTCTATGACCTGGTGCTGATCGTGATTGGCCCGGTGGTCTTGGGATTGCTCTGGTTGTTGCTGACTCGCACCCGTTGGGGCGTGCTGGTACGCGCCGCTACTCATGACAGACAAATGCTGGGGGCGCTGGGTGTAAACCAGGCCTGGCTGTTCACGGGGGTCTTTGCCTTGGGCGCCTTTCTGGCTGGTTTGGGGGGAGCGGTGCAGTTGCCGCGCCAGCCCGCGAACTTGCTGCTGGATTTGAGCGTGATTGGCGACGCCTTTGTGATCGTGGTGGTCGGTGGTATGGGTTCGATTCCCGGTGCTTATGTGGCTGCCTTGATCGTGGCTGAATTGAAAGCCCTGTGCATCGCCTTGGGGACCGTCAGTATCTTTGGTGTGGACTTTGCCTTCCCGAAATTGACGCTGGTGGTGGAGTTCATCTTCATGGCGGTCGTGCTGGTCTTCAGACCGTGGGGCTTGTTTGGCCGTGCCCAGGCTGTTAGCCGTAACTCCGCTCCTATCGAAGCGCCTTTGCGTCCGGGTAGCCGGGCCTTTCAGTTCATGGTGTTGGCCGTCTTGGGTGTGATGGCCGCCTTGCCGTTGATGAGCGAGTGGTTCCCTTACGCACCCGTACTGGCCTTGGATATTCTGGTGCTGGCCCTGTTTTCATTGAGCCTGCATTTCATGATGGGCCCCGGCGGGATGAACTCCTTTGGTCATGCCGCGTATTTTGGTTTGGGCGGGTATGCCGCCGCCTTGCTCTTTAAGGCGGCAGCCTTGTCTATGGGCTGGTCGCTGATTTTGGCACCGGGGGTAGCCGGTCTGGGAGCCATGGTTTTTGGTTGGTTCTGCGTGCGCTTGTCCGGCGTGTATCTGGCTATGTTGACCTTGGCCTTCGCCCAGATTGTCTGGTCGATTGTCTATCAATGGGACAGCTTTACAGGCGGCTCAAACGGGGTAGTGGGAATCTGGCCGGCCGAATGGCTGTCGGGGGATCGCTACTATTACTTTGCGTTGTTGGTTGTCGTGGCAGCCGCCTTCTTGTTGCGCCGGATTTTGTTCTCGCCCTTTGGCTATGCCATGCGTGCCAGTCGGGATTCAGCCTTGCGGGCCGAAGCCATCGGGATTCCTGTGAAGCGGGTGCAGTGGCTGACCTTCATTCTGGCGGGCACATTTGCCGGTCTGGCCGGTGCCTTGTTTGTCTTTTCCAAGGGCAGCGTATCGCCTGAAGTGATTGCCGTGAATAAATCAGTGGATGGCCTGGTCATGGTTTTGCTAGGTGGTTTGCAAACTCTGGTTGGCCCCATCGTGGGTGCCGCTGTCTTCACCTTGCTGCAAGATTTCTTCCTGGGCATTACACAGTATTGGCGCGCCTTGTTTGGTGCCGTGATCCTCTTGCTGGTGTTGGCCTTCCCGCAAGGTATTGCCGGCTTCTTCAAACGCTGGGCGCATCGTCGCGTGGCCCCTGTTGCCGGAGCGGAGGCATCGTCATGAGTTTGCTGCAAGTACGAGGTCTTAAAAAAGCATTTGGTGGCAATCTGGCCGTGGACGGGATTGAGTTCGATGTGCAGGCGGGCGAGTTTCTGGCCTTGATTGGCCCCAATGGGGCCGGTAAAACCACTACCTTCAATATGGTGGGCGGGCAGTTGACGCCAACGGCAGGTTCGGTGCGTTTGGGTGACCAGGAACTGGTGGGGCTGGCTCCACGAAAAATTGCGGCAATGGGGGTGGGCCGCACCTTCCAGATTGCAGCCACCTTTGCCTCTCTGACCGTGGTGGAAAATGTGCAGATGGCTTTGCTGGCCCATCAAAAGAAACTGTTTTCGTTCTGGCGACGGGCAGCAGAGTTTGAGCGGGCGCGAGCCCTGGATTTGCTGGATCAGGTGGGCATGCTGGCGCAGGCCGAGCGCCCGTGCAGCGAGCTGGCCTACGGCGACGTGAAGCGGGTAGAGCTGGCGATTGCCTTGGCCAATGATCCACGCCTGCTGCTGATGGATGAGCCTACCGCTGGTATGGCCCCGCGTGAACGCAATGAGCTGATGCGCCTGACTAAAAAACTGGTGGTGGAACGCAATATGGGCGTGCTGTTTACCGAGCACAGCATGGATGTGGTGTTCGAGCACTCGGACCGCATGCTGGTGCTGGCCCGTGGCCGCTTGGTGGCAGAGGGCGATGCCGACTATATCCGCCAACATCCCAAGGTGCAGGAAGTCTACTTTGGGACTGGCAAGACGTTTGAAAACAAGGAGTCGGCATGATGCGCGATCTGCAAACTAGCGCTGATACGGCCCAGGCTCAGAACAAAGAGCCTTTGCTGACCATAGAGGGGCTCAATGCCTGGTATGGAGCGGCGCATATCCTGTTTGATTTGTCCTTGAATGTGCAGCGGGGAGAAGTGGTCGCCCTGATGGGGCGTAACGGTGCAGGCAAGTCCACGACCTTGAAGTCCATTATGGGTTTGATGGAGCGTAGCTCCGGCCAGATTCAGTTCATGGGACAAGCCATCCAGGACAAGCAGCCGTTTGAAATTGCTCGGGCAGGGCTGGGTTTTGTGCCCGAGGACAGGCGCATCTTTACGGATTTAAGCGTCACGGAGAATCTGGAAGTGGGGCGTCAGCCGCCCAGGCATTGGCCTGATGGCACGGCTGCTCCGCATTGGAAGCCGGAGCGACTCTACAGCCTGTTTCCCAATCTGGGCCAGATGCAGGACAGGCCCGGCGGTCAGATGAGCGGGGGCGAACAGCAAATGCTGACAGTGGCCCGTACCCTGATGGGCAATCCGTATCTGGTGCTGCTGGATGAACCGTCCGAAGGCGTTGCCCCGGTGATTGTGGAGCAAATGGTGCAGATGATTCTGGAGCTGAAACAGGCGGGCGTCAGTATTTTGCTGTCTGAGCAGAATCTGCATTTTGCCGAGCTGGTTTCGGACCGGGCTTATGTGCTGGAAAAGGGGCAAATACGGTACAGTGGCGCCATGCAGGAATTAAGCGCCAACGAGCAGGTGCGGCGCACTTACCTGTCTGTTTAATTTCGGGCCCCGGCCTGACTGGCTTCAGGAGAACACTATGGCAGACGCACGTCCCAATCCGCAGACCGTGGTTGATTTTTGGGTTGAGGCAGGCCCAGAAAAATGGTTTCGCAAATCCGATGATTTCGACCGGGAGTTTCGCGAACGTTTTCTGGATTGGCACGAACGTGCCGCCCAAGGCGAGTTTGATGATTGGGCACAAACGGCTGAAGGCAGTTATGCCTTGCTGATTCTGCTGGACCAGTTCCCGCGTAACTCGTTTCGCAACACGACACGCATGTACGCCACGGATGACAAAGCCTTGGATCTGGCCAAACAAATGGTGGCCAAGGGTTTGGACAAGCAGATTCCAGTGGAGCGCCGAGTGTTTTGCTACCTGCCTTATTCACATGCGGAAAACTTGGCTGATCAGCAAGAGGCCGTCCGTTTGAATCAGGAAATTGGTCGTCCTTGGCTGGAACATGCCGAGGAACATCTGGATGTGGTGGAGCGATTTGGCCGGTTTCCTCATCGCAACAGCATTCTGGGCCGCACAACTACCGAAGAGGAAAAGCAGTTTCTGCAAGAAGGCGGCTTTTCTGGCTGAGGGTGGCCAGGCTTGTAGTGCTTGCTAGGTCCTGGGCGGGACTTGTTAACAAGCTCTTCGCTCGCCAGGACAATGATAGGTAGAAACAACAAGGCCTGGGTTCGGTGTCATACCGAACCCAGGCCTTTTGTTATGGGGAAAAGAAGCGGCTAATAAGCCCGTTTTATAAGTGGCCTTTTTGTTGGCGAATAGCTGCAATCTTGTCTTTCAAACCTTTCCAGGCGGGTTTGTCTGGTGCAAAGCGCGCCCGCATATAGTTCAGCAAATCTTCCATCTGCTGATCGTTCATGCTGTCTTTAAAGGCGGGCATGGCACCCAGGCTAGCTTGGGCAGGGCGAGTAATGCCGTGCATCAGAACTTGAATCGTATTGTCCGGGTGGTCGCTGTGCAGATTGCTGTTCAGGACCAGGGAAGGGCGAGCACCAAACAACACCGGACCACCGCGCGGATCATGGCAGACGGCACAGGCACCATTGAACAGATTTTCACCGGGCATCACCATCACGTCTTTATTGCTGCGGCTGTCTTGTTCAAGACGTGCAGCCTGGGCGGCGTGCTCTTGTTCTTGCTGGCTTTCGACGGGATTCAAGCTGCTCAAGTAATTGGCCATAGCCCTGACGTCGGACTCAGGCAGTTCGGCCAAACCGGCAATGACAGGCCCCATCGGACCGGCTGCTACACCGTGACGAGGCGAATAGCCGGTGCGCAGGTATTGGTATAGCTCCTGTTCTGTCCAGGGAATCGGGGCGCGGGACAGGGCATTGAGAGCAGGTGCTTCCCAGTTGTCGGCAAAGCCTCCGGCCAGGAAGTTGGCTTCCCCGCCTTTCTCGGCTCCCAGGAAATTACGTGGGCTGTGGCAGGCGGCACAGTGTCCGCTGCTATTGACCAGGTACGCGCCCCGGTTCCACTGCACGGTTTGCGTCGGGTCCGGCACATAGGCATTGGGGTCGCGGTGGAACAAGGCGTTCCAGCCCGCTACCAAAGGCCGCATGTTCATGGGGAAGGGCAGCTTAGTTTCTGGCACCTCGGACTTCACAGGCTCTTGCGTCATCAGATAGGCATACAGGGACTGCATGTCTTCGTCGCTGATTTTGGCAAAAGCGGTGTAGGGGAAGGCCGGGTACAAGTGGCGTCCGTCTTGATGGATGCCTTCGCGCATGGCGCGTTCAAATGCCTTGTAGCTCCAGGTGCCTATACCGGTCTCTTTATCCGGAGTGATGTTGGTGGTGTAGATCGTGCCAAAAGGTGTATCCAGCCCCAGGCCCCCGGCATTGGGTTTGCCGCCTTCGGTGGTGTGGCAAACCACGCAGTCGCCTGCAATGGCGACCAGCCGGCCTCGCTCGATCGCCAGATCCGAAAAGATGGAGGTATCGACCTGGCCTACCGGGGCGATAGCAGGACGCCAGGGCATGGCGCTTAGCATCGTGCCCGTTGCAACGGCAGCCAATGCACCCAGCCAGGTTTTACGTTTCTTGCTGCTGCCCGCCTTGCCGGACTGATAGCCCAAGGCCAGGGATTGTTCGTTAAAGGGAGCGCTGGTCAGACGTATGCCACTGGCGTTGAAAATCGCATTGGCGATAGCGGCCGCAGCTGGTAGTTCCACGCCCTGGTTCCAGGCCAAAGGCTGGCCAACCGCGTTCTCGCGCTTGACCAGTTGCACTGCAGGCTTGGCACTTGCTGAATCAACAGTCTGGCTGTTCTGGCCGGATTGCTTAGGAGTGGAGCCCGCATTGAGCAGCTTCTGTGCCCAGCGTCCCAGTCGGTCTGCCAGGGCCGGGGCAGATTCTGTCGTTTGGTTGGACGGGCCCAGTTCTGTGCTGTCATGACCAATGGTCAGTTTGTCGATGCTCAGGGTGCCTTGGCGTGTATCCACGCTGACATCTACGGCCCACGCAGACCATTGCTCCCTTGCTGCCTGTCCGGGCACTTGCTCGACGATATGGCTATAGGCCAGCCCGCGGCCCTTGCGCAGGGGGCCTTGGTGAGCAGGCAGGGGTTCGGACCAGTCCGACTGAGCAGCTACTCGTTGGAGCAGATCACGGCCTTGGGGGCTACTGACTTGCTCCAGGCGAGCTTGCAAAGGGTCCAGGCCCAGGGAGTGGCAGTCCTGGTCGAACTGCGACTCTTGCGCGAAGACCGTCGCTTGGGCCAAGCTGTCCGGGTCGCTGCTGGCTGCTGCGCCGTCGTAGTTAGGAATAGGGGCGGCGAAGTACTCGCTTTGGACTTGCGGGCCAGTATTGGGCAGCCCTTGCTGCCCGCACAAAATAGCTGCCAGAGAAGGACGGGCACCCGACAAGGTGTTCAGATGCCAGCGGCTGGATTGCAACTGGGCACTCAAACCACCTTTGTTGGCTTGCTGATAAACGCTCAAGCGAATAATCGATTCGCTGTGGCTGGCACGTACCTGGACTGCTTGGGGGCGGCCAAAAGCCATGACGGCGGCATCCATCGCGCAGTCGTACGCATCCGCTTGGTTGGCGGCGATATCTTGCAAGCAGATTTGCTCGGCCGGCAGGCCACTTAGGGCCTGCAGCTCCAGCAACAGGGCGGCCGGGCGCAGGGTGTGAGCCCAGACGTAAAGCTTATTGTCGTAGTAACAGGCACGTGCCCAAGCCGTTTCTTGATGCTCGGTCCCTGCCTGCCATTCATAGCTTTGGTCGGGTGTGCTTGGGATGGGGACTGCAGCTTCATGACTGTCCAGCGTTGCTTGATTGGCAATGACAGGCGTGGCCCAACGGGCATCCAGAAGTGCGGCTCCTTGTTGGGCTTGTTCTGCCTGAACGGCTAGCACCCCCAGAAAGTTGCCTGTGTGCACGCAGGCCACCACCCCCGGAACTTGCATGGCGGCGTGCTTGTCGACGGCCTGTAGTTCCGCACCCTGATACGTGCCGTTTTCATAGAACCAGAAAGGGGGGCGTACCACCGCAGCATGGAGCAGGCTGACGCCGGCAGGCAGTTCCAGCCATTGCGCCGGGGACGTGTTTTGTACTGAATGACTCATCGCCGGGCCTTTGCGGCTTGAAGTGCTGCCTGCATGATTTCCACATGGGTCCCGCAGCGGCACAGGTTATAACGCAGTTCGTCCCGGATCTGTTCTTCTGTAGCGTGCGGATTGCGATCCAGTAAAGCTTGCACCGTCATGATCATACCGTTCAAGCAGTAGCCGCATTGAGCGGCCTGACAATCAATAAAGGCTTGCTGGACATCATTGGCTTGGCCATCTTTGGCCAGCCCTTCCAGCGTAGTGATTTGGCGGTGTTCGACCAGGCTGACAGGCACCACACAGGAGCGCGCCGCCACCCCGTCCACCAAGACGGTACAGGCGCCGCATTCGCCCAGCCCACAGCCAAATTTGGGACCGTTCAGCCCCAGATCGTTGCGCAGCACATAGAGCAACGGGGTGTCGGGTTCCACCTCGATGATGTGGGTCTCTTGATTGACCCGCAAGGTGCACGGGCGGGAACAAGGGTTCATGGGGTTTTGCCTGCTCGGTATTGATATGCTTAAATTAAGTGTATACACTTTAATTTATTGAGTAAATAGATTCTACTACTCCCTTGAGGTATCAATCAAAGAGCTCTCGGGAAACGATGTAAAAATCGTGTAATTCATAGTTGATATAGGGTTTACACTGATTATTGGGCTCTTGATTTTCTCTTTATAGTAAGTGCGGAAAATGAATTTCAGCGCACTTCATTTGATTTTAATAGGGCGTGTACACTAGTAATTAGGGCTTTGGTACAGCGCGCTTAAGGCGGGTTTTCAGGGTCTGATCCGTACCTGCTTCTTATGGACCTTGTTGATAGCAGCCTAGCCAGGAGAGTGTGATGTCTTACGAAGCGCCGCGTCACCAGCAGCAAGATTTGCTCAAGGCGCAAGGCACCTTGCTGATTTTAGCGGCACCGGTCCGGCCTCCCAAGCCTTCGCCCGGTCAGCCTGGCGTGGTCTCTGAGTATCTGCAAGATCACGATGATGTGTTTGTGGCTGTGTCCGAGCAAGGCTGGGTAAGGGCGTTTAACGGACACGTGGATTTAGGGACGGGAATACAGACGGCCTTGAGCCAAATTGTGGCTGACGAGCTGGATGTACCCATGTCACGTGTGCAGATGGTGCTCGGTCATACCGATGCGGTGCCCAATCAGGGCCCCACCATTGCCAGTGCCTCCATTCAGATTCACGCCGTGCCGCTGCGCAAGGCGGCGGCTCAAGCGCGTCAATTGCTGCTGGCTCAGGCCGCGCAACGCTGGGAACTGTCGGTAGATCAATTAAAGGTAGTAGACGGCACGGTGATCGCTGCTGACGGACGCAGCCTGACGTATTGGCAATTACTGGAAGGCCAGGCGCTGCGTGCCTACCTGGATAAGGAAACACCGACTAAAGCGGCCAAGGACCTGCGCATTGTGGGTACGCCGCAGGCGCGTGTCGATATTCCAGGCAAGGTCGCCGGCCAGTGGGTCTATGTTCATGACGTGCGCGTACCCGGCATGTTGCATGGGCGCGTTGTACGTCCCCCTTATGTTGGGCGCGATAGTGGTGATTTTGTAGGTTGCAGCCTGGAGTCGCTTGATGAAGACTCCATTCGCCACATTGCCGATGGACTACGTGTCGTGGTGATTGGGGACTTTGTGGGGGTGGTGGCTCATCGTGAAGAGCACGCTATTCGCGCAGCACGTGAGCTGAAGCTGCGCTGGAAAGCCATTCCGCCTTTAGAGGACATGAGCGATCTGGAACAACTGATCCGTCGTCAGCCCAAGACTGAGCGTTTGCTGGCGGATAGCGGTCCGGATTTTGACGAGTTGCCCACTGAAGGCAAGCGCCTGAAACGCAGCTATATCTGGCCGTTTCAATTGCACGCTTCTATTGGCCCTTCTTGCGCGGTTGCGGATTATCAGCAGGGGCACAGCCGGATTTGGTCCGGCACGCAAAACCCGCACATGCTGCGTGTTCATCTTAGCCAACTGCTGGACGAGGATGAGGCGGGTATAGAGATTATTCGTCACGAGGCCGCAGGCTGCTACGGCCGCAATTGTGCGGACGACGTGTGCGCCGACGCTTTGCTTTTGTCGCGTGCCGTGGGTGCGCCTGTGCGTGTGCAGCTGACTCGTGAGCAGGAACATGGTTGGGAGCCTAAAGGGGCCGCCCAACTGATGGATGTGGAAGGTTCTATCGATACCGATGGCGGATTGCGTCACTATGATTTTGTGACTCATTACCCCTCGAACGATGCGCCCAATCTGGCTTTGTTGCTGACCGGTCGTGAATCGGCTGCACCCCGTCAATTGGAGATGGGTGATCGCACTGCCGTGCCGCCCTATAGCTACCCCAAGCAGCGTGTGGTGTGTCAGGACATGGCCGCCATTGTGCGAGCCTCCTGGCTGCGCGGCGTGTCAGCCATGCCGAACTCTTTTGCACATGACTGCTTTTTGGACGAGCTGGCTTTTGAAGCCCAGGCTGATCCTTTGGCTTACCGTTTGCGCTACCTGGACAGCGATGTGCGAGCCCAAGAGCTTTTGCAGGCTGTTGCCGACAAAGGGCAGTGGCAGGCAGGGCAGCGTGGCTCTCGCGGACAGCCGGACGAGCAGGGCTATTTATATGGTCGTGGCCTGTCTTACGCCCGTTATATCCATAGCAAATTTCCTGGTTTTGGTGCTGCTTGGTCAGCCTGGTTGCTGGATCTACGGGTACAGGTCGAAACCGGTGTGATCGAGGTTCAACAGATTTATGTAGGGCAGGATACCGGCCAGATGGTGAATCCGGCCGGCGTTCGCCATCAGATTCACGGCAACGTGATCCAGTCACTGAGTCGCACTCTGTATGAGCAAGTGATTTTCAATGCGCAAGGTGTGGTCAGCGCGGAATGGGGGGCTTACCCCATTGTTGATTTTCCGCGCATCCCGCCCATTGAAGTCATTTTGATGGACCGGCAATCCGAGCCGCCGATGGGGTCGGGCGAATCTGCTTCCGTGCCCTGTGCCTCGGCTATTGCCAATGCTTTATTCGATGCGACTGGCCGACGTTTTCGGCAAGTGCCTTTTACACCGGATGTGGTCCGGGCCGCGCTGGCTGCTGCGCCTGTAAGGGCGTAGGCAGCAGCTCTTTTCATGGGTCAGGCCCAGGCCTGACGGTTTCAATCCAAGGACAGATTAATGAGTAACTTTCTTTACGGCGGCCATGTTCATGCCAATGGCATTCGTCAGCATTACCTGCGTTACGGTGGTTCCAGCGACGGTCGCGATCAGCGCCCTGCGGTCATCATCGTGCCAGGCATCACCAGCCCGGCCGTGACCTGGGGCTTTGTAGGCGAGCAGTTCGGCAAGCACTTTGATACCTACATTCAGGACGTGCGTGGTCGTGGCTTAAGCGAAGCAGCGGAAGGCATGGATTACAGCCTGGATGCGCAAGCGGATGACTTGATTGCCTTGGCTCAAGCCCTGGGTTTGAAGGACTACATTGTGGTCGGTCACTCCATGGGTGCGCGCATTGGTTTGCGTGCGGCGCATAAGAACAGCGATGGCTTGAACCGTCTAGTGATGGTTGATCCTCCCGTCTCCGGCCCAGATCGCCGTGCCTATCCGTCCAAGTTGCCGTGGTACGTGGATTCCATGGCGATGGCTCGCAAGGGTTGTACGGCTGAAGACATGCGCGCCTTCTGCCCGACCTGGACCCAAGAGCAATTGCAATTGCGTGCTCAGTGGCTGCACACCTGCCACGAGCCTGCGATTCTGGCCAGCTTTGAAGGTTTCCACACCGACGATATTCACGTTGATTTCCCGCACTTGAAGGTCCCTGCTTTGTTGATGACTGCCGAGCGTGGTGATGTGGTGCGTGACGAAGATGTGGCCGAGATTCAGCAGTTGGCCTCTGGAGTTCAGCACGTACGCGTGCCCAACGCCGGTCACATGATCCCTTGGGACAACGAAGCCGGCTTTTACGAGGCCTTCGGTGATTTCCTGGGGCAGCGCCTGGTGTGATGTTGAAAGGGCCACATGGGTGGCCCGTCGTGATGCAGAGGTTCCGCGTCAGTGTCGGAACCTTTCACAAGGAGAGACAAGATGGCAGTAAGTGATTACCAACTTATCGAGGCGTGGCAAGAAGTGCTGCGTCTGTCCAAGCTGGAGGCCGGTCAAACAGTGACCTTGCTGACCAGTTCGACCACGCACCCGCAGACCATGCAGTGTGCGCAGATTGCGGCTCAGTCTATGGGTGCGATTGTGAATCGCCTGGACTTGTTGCCGGTCAATGCAGAAAAAGCCTTGTTGAAGGCCAGCGATCTGGTGCTGGATTTGATGACCTTGCTCTTCTCGCCCGAGCAGATCGACATTCTGAAGTCGGGTACCAAGATTCTGTTGGCGGTAGAGCCACCCGAGATTCTGGTTCGTACCGTGCCGACTGAAGCAGATCGTGCACGCGTGACAGCGGCAGCGGCCTTGATCAAAGCCGCTAAGGAAATGAGCATCACTTCGGCTGCCGGTACAGATTTGCGTTGCCCGCTGGGTGAATTCCCCGCGATTCGCGAGTACGGTTTTGTGGATGAACCCGGTCGTTGGGACCACTGGCCCAGCGGTTTTGTGCTGACCTGGCCCAATGAGTTGGGCACCAACGGCACCATCGTGATCGACAAGGGCGACATCCTGTTGCCACAGAAAAAGTACTCGACTGAGCAGATTATTCTGACGGTAGAAAATGGCTACGCCACCAAGATTGAGGGCGGTATCGAAGCCGAGCTGCTGGACGAGTACATGAAGACTTTCAACGATCCTGAAGGCTACGCGATCTCCCATATTGGTTGGGGTCTGCAGCCACGTTGCCACTGGTCCACGTTGGGTTTGTACTCGCGTGAGAACACGATTGGTATGGATGCGCGTGCGTTCGAGGGTAACTTCTTGTTCTCCTTGGGCCCGAACAATGAAGCGGGTGGCAAGCGCACAACGGCCTGCCACATTGATATCCCATTGCGCAATTGCACGGTGAGCCTGGATGGTCGCGCTGTGGTGCGTGATGGCAAAGTACTGGACGGAGGCGTGGGTGAGTACGAATGAAGGGGCGGTTTACGCTCAACAAGGTTTTGGATCGACATTGGAGCCTAAAGCTCCATATGGGCTGCTGATTATTGATCTGGTGAACGGCTTTGCCGACCCGGCGGTGTTTGGTGGTGGCAATATTCCTGAAGCGATCGAGAACACGCAAAAGCTCTTGGCGACGGCGCGTGAACAGGGCTGGCCTGTTGCGCACACGCGCATTGTGTATGCCGACGATGGCGCTGATAACAATATTTTCAGCATCAAAGTTCCCGGCATGTTGGGGCTGACTGAAGATGCGCACAACAGCCATATCGTGCCGGAGCTGGCTCCGGCTGCGGGCGAGTTTGTTGTTCGCAAGAACGTGCCTTCGGCCT
>SMEN01000102.1_pt1 | contig 51476 bp, 53 predicted proteins | sample 2456271 | NCBI WGS metagenome assembly SMEN01 (sample SAMN10132593, study PRJNA489261) | soil metagenome | isolation source: day1 control-loamy sand soil ammended with raw manure from dairy cow... | place: USA | collected 2015-04-01 | reverse complement strand
GTTATCTTTTTTGCGGAGAGACAGGGACTCGAACCCTGGCGACCCGTAAAGGTCGACAGATTAGCAATCTGCTCCATTACCGCTCTGGCACCTCTCCTAAATTCAATAAATAAATTTTGTGACCCAATCAGGATTCGAACCTGAGACCTACTGCTTAGAAGGCAGTTGCTCTATCCAGCTGAGCTATTGGGCCTAACCTAACTTGTTAAGCTATTTTGTCGGGGTGGCAGGATTCGAACCTGCGAGTTATCTTTTTTGCGGAGAGACAGGGACTCGAACCCTGGCGACCCGTAAAGGTCGACAGATTAGCAATCTGCTCCATTACCGCTCTGGCACCTCTCCTACTAATCACATGTTTTATATCTGATAAGCGGTTGCAAATGTAGGATGTCTTTTTAAACTTCGCAAGTGTTTACACCTTTTTTTTAGTGTTTTTTTTAAAACATTCTTAAAATCAACAATGTACTAAACAAGATATTTTTATTGTTGATAAGAATTTACTTTGGTTTATAATAAATCCATCATTTTATTTAATAGTTCTGAGTTTTTTCTTATTTTCGCAATACAAACAAATAACATAAATTATGAGTAAAAAAGTTGTAATTGTATCGGCTGCTAGAACTCCAATCGGAAGTTTTATGGGAGCTCTTTCTTCAGTTCCTGCTCCAAAATTAGGAGCTGCTGCAATTAAAGGTGCATTAGATAAAATAAATTTAGACCCAAAATTAGTTGATGAAGTTTTAATGGGTAATGTTGTACAGGCTGGAGTTGGACAAGCTCCTGCTAGACAAGCTGCTTTATTTGCTGGCTTATCAAACGAAGTTGCTGCAACGACTATCAATAAAGTTTGTGCTTCTGGTATGAAAGCAATTATGCAAGGTGCCCAAGCTATTATGGCTGGAGATGCTAATATTGTTGTTGCTGGTGGTATGGAAAATATGAGTTTAATTCCTCATTACGCTAACTTAAGAAATGGTTCTAAATTTGGACCGATGACCATGTTAGACGGAATGCAAAAAGATGGTTTAACGGATGCATACGATAACAATGCAATGGGAGTTGCTGCAGATTTATGTGCAACTGAACACAATATTTCAAGAGAAGAACAAGATAACTTTGCAATTGATTCATACAAAAAATCGGCTGCTGCTTGGGAAGCTGGGAAATTTAATAATGAAATTGTTCCTGTAGCTGTTCCTCAACGTAAAGGTGACCCAATTATGGTTACTAAAGACGAAGAATACACAAATGTTAGATTAGATAAAATCCCTGCTTTAAACGCAGTATTCACTAAAGAAGGAACTGTTACTGCTGCGAATGCTTCTACTATCAATGATGGTGCTGCTGCTGTAGTTTTAATGAGTGAAGAAAAAGCATTAGAATTAGGTTTAAAACCATTAGCTTATATCAAAGGATATGCTGACGCTGCTCAAGAACCAGTTAAATTTACAACCGCTCCTGCTAAAGCATTACCTAAAGCTTTAGAGAAAGCTGGAATTTCTTTAAGTGAAGTTGATTTCTTCGAATTTAATGAAGCTTTTTCTGTAGTAGGATTAGCAAACTGCAAAATCTTAAACATCGATGGAAATAAAGTAAACGTTAATGGAGGTGCTGTATCTTTAGGTCACCCACTTGGATGTTCTGGAGCAAGAATCGTTGTTACTTTAATCAATATTTTAGAGCAAAACAATGCAAAATACGGTGCTGCTGCTATTTGTAATGGTGGTGGTGGTGCTTCTGCAATTGTAATTGAAAAAGCGTAACTAAAATAAAATATTCTTAAAATGGGTCTTATTTTATGATAAGACTCATTTTTACTTAAAATTCATAAATAAATGTTTGCAATCTGTAATCTTGCTATTGTTCCTTTAAGAATAGAACCTTCGGATAGAAGCGAAATGGTTTCTCAAGTTCTGTTTGGAGAACATTTTAAAATTATCGAACAAAATAAAAAATGGTCAAAAATTGAATTGGCTTCTGATAATTATCAAGGTTGGATTGATAACAAACAATTTATGAATATTAGCAAAGAGGAATTTGATTTTTTAGAAAATTCGAATCGATTCTTTAATGGTGATTTGATTGAATATATTACTAATGATAATCATTTTTTACTTCCTATTTCTTTAGGTAGCAATCTTACTTTTCTTACAAATAAAAAAATAAACACTCAGAATTATATTTTTGACGGAAATTTAGTTACTGGAATTCAACCAAAAAGCAACATTCTTCAAACGGCTTTTATGTATTTGAACGCTCCGTATTTATGGGGTGGTAAAACACCTTTTGGAATTGATTGTTCTGGTTTCACTCAAATGGTTTATCGTTTAAACGGTCATAACATTCCTCGAGACGCATCGCAACAAGCTACAATTGGCGAAGCTCTGAGTTTCATTGAAGAAAGTGAAGTTGGAGATTTAGCCTTTTTTGATAATGATGAAGGAAATATCACGCACGTTGGAATTATTATGGAAGACAACTACATCATTCACGCAAGCGGAAAAGTTCGTGTTGACAGATTGGACCACTTGGGAATTCTGAATATAGATTCAGGACGTCATACTCATAAACTTCGTGTGATTAAAAAAATCATATAACAAATTTTTACCTTTTTTTGCCGTAAAATAAATGTATCTTTGCACAAAATTTATTTTATGACAACATTTGAGCAATTTAATTTACCTAAATCTTTAGATAAAGCTTTAAACGAATTAGGAATTACTACCCCAACTCCTATCCAAGAAAAATCATTCAATGTAATTTTATCTGGTAGAGATGTTATGGGAATCGCTCAAACAGGAACAGGTAAAACTTACGCATATTTACTTCCTATTTTAAAACAATGGAAATTTGCTAATACAGAAAATCCACGTTTAGTTATTTTGGTCCCAACTCGTGAACTTGTTGTTCAAGTTGCAGAAGAAGTTGAAAAACTTACCAAATATATGTCTATCCGTACTTTAGGAATTTACGGTGGCGTAAACATCAATACGCAACGTAAAAATTTAGCTGAAGGAGTTGATATTTTAGTCGGAACTCCAGGTCGAGTAATGGATTTGGCTTTAGATAATGTTTTACGTTTTGATGAAGTTCAAAAATTGGTTATTGACGAATTTGATGAAATCTTAAACTTAGGATTCCGAGTTCAGATTACTACGATTTTATCGATGATGAAAACCAAAAAACAAAATATCTTATTTTCTGCAACAATGACAGAAGAGGTTGATGATTTGTTAGATGAATATTTCGAATTTCCCGAAGAAGTTTCATTGGCACCTTCAGGAACTCCATTAGAAAAAATCAAACAATACGGTTATCACGTTCCAAATTTTCTTACGAAACTAAATATCTTAAAAGATTTATTACATCGTAATGAAGATATGAGTCGTATTTTGATTTTCGTTAATAATAAACGAATTGCAGATTATGTATTGGATGCTTTAGAAACTGAATTTCCAGAACAATTTGGAGTAATCCATTCAAATAAAACTCAGAATTATCGTTTGAATACAATGGCTTCGTTTCAAGATGGTGAAATTAGAGGACTTGTTACCACAGATATTATGGCACGTGGTTTAGATATTTCTGACATTACACACGTAATCAACTTACAGTTTTCAGAAATTCCTGAGCAGTATATTCACAGAATTGGCCGTACTGGTCGTCAAGACAAAGACGGTATTGCTATAAGTTTTATTGATCCAAAAGAAGAAGAAAAGCAAGTTGAAACAGAAATGTTAATGAACCACGAAATCGAAATTCTTCCTATTCCAGAAGATGTAGAAATTGAAGTTCAGAAACTAGAATTCGAAAAAGATAAACAAACTATTGTTTTCAAAAAGAAAAAAATAGATCCAGAAAAAGGAGCTTCTTTTCACGAAAAGAAAGACAAGAACAAAAAAGTAAATTTAGGTGGACCTAGTAAAACAAAACCGCGTAAAACCGCTTCTAGAAACCGTGGTGTTGAAAGAAAACGTGACGCCAAAAAGAAAAGTAAATAATCTAAGCTTTACTTATAATTTATATAAAAATGCTTTTAATATTAATTTATTAAAAGCATTTTTCTTTTTTAAATAAAACGAAACTTTAAAAAAATCATAAGGAAGTAAAAAACAAAAAATGTTTATGTAATTTTAAAGAAAAATTTTAAAATGAAAACATTCAAATTAAGTAATGCAATCGAAATACCGGCAATTGGTTTTGGAACTTGGCAAATAGAAGATGGAGAAAAGGTTATAAATGCTGTATTAAATGCTATTAACGAAGGTTATAGACATATCGATACCGCTTTCTTTTATCATAATGAAAAAGGAATTGGCCAAGCTATAAAACAAGCTCCAATTAAAAGAGAAGAACTTTTTATTACTACCAAAGTTTGGAATTCAGATCGTGGTTACGAACAAACTTTAAAAGCATTCGAAACATCTTTACAAAATTTACAACTTGATTATGTCGATTTGTATTTGATTCATTGGCCAGCAAATGAAGTACAATTTGAAAATTGGAAAGAAATTAATTCACAAACATGGAAAGCTTTAGAAAAATTGTACAAAGACGGAAAGGTTAAAGCGATTGGTGTTTGCAATTTTATGGTAAATCATTTAGAAGCATTATTAGAAACTTGTGAAATTAAACCAATGATTAATCAGATTGAATTTCATCCTGGTCATACTCAACCAGAAGTTGTTGCATTTTGTAAACAAAACGATATTTTGCTTGAAGCTTGGAGTCCAATTGGTCAAGGTAAAATTTTAGATAATGATTTATTGAAATCAATTGTTAAAAAACACAATGTAAATGTTGCTCAACTTTGTATTCAATTTGCTTTGCAACAAGGAATTTTACCTTTGCCTAAATCAGAAACACCAATAAACATTAAAAACAATTTACATCTTCCTGAATTTGAAATTTCTGATGAAGATTTAAATACGATTTTAAAAATGCCTTCAACAGGTTTTACTGGATTAAATCCGAATGAAGTAACTTTCTAAAAATAAAACTAAAAGCAATCGTAATCGGTTGCTTTTTTTCATAAAGTCAGTCAAATTTAGTTAACTTTGCATTTCAATAATTTAATTTTCATAAATGCAATCATTTCACGATCTTGGCTTAACAGCAAATCTTATTAAAAACATCGAAAAACTAGGTTACCAAAAACCTTTTCCAATTCAAGAACAAGCAATTCCAGCTATTCTTTCAGGAAAAGATGTTATGGGAATTGCAAAAACCGGATCAGGAAAAACAGCAAGTTTTGTTTTACCGATTTTAGAAAAATTACAAAAATCAACTTCAGTTCGAAACAGAAATATTTCTGCTTTAATATTAGTACCAACTCGTGAATTAGCTATTCAAATTCAGAATGTTTTTGTTGATTTCAATCAACAATTAAATCGTTCGATTAAAACAATGGCTGTTTATGGAGGAATTTCTATCAATCCGCAAATGAAAGGAATGATTGGTGTTGAAGTTTTAATTGCAACTCCTGGTCGTTTAATTGATTTGATTGAACATAATGCATTGAGTTTAGAAGAAGTTTCGATTTTTGCAGTTGACGAAGCTGACAAAATGTTTCAAATGGGATTTGATGATGAAATGAATAAAATCATTGCCTTACTTCCAAAAAAACGTCAGAATTTATTATTTTCAGCTACATTAAATGATAAAGTTCAAGAAATGAAATCACGCTTGGTGATTGAACCTATCGTTATTGAAATTGAAACTCCAGCAAATGAACAAACTGAAATCCAGATTGAACAAAGTGCATTTGCTGTTACAACAGAAAAAAAAGGTCCTTTTTTACGTTACTTAATAAAATCTAATGATTTTAAACAAGTTTTAGTTTTTGTATCATCATCAAGAACGGCAGATAATTTAACTGAAAAATTAAACAAAAACGGAATTAAAGCAGCTTCAATTCACGGAAAAAAATCTCAAGGTTCAAGATACAATGCTTTAGATGATTTTAAGACCGGAGCAATCGATGTTTTAATTGCTACTGACTTAATTGCTCGTGGAATTCATATTGATGATTTACCAATTGTAATCAATTACGAATTACCTCGTTCACCACTTGATTATGTTCACAGAATTGGTAGAACAGGTCGTGCAAATGCGATTGGAAAAGCTATTAGTTTGATTACTCCAGAGGATGAACATCATTTTAAAATAATCCAAAAGAAAGCAAAAATTAGAATTGCATTACAATCTTCAGAAGAAATAAACCTTCAAGGTTTTTAATATATTAAGCAAACTCAAAAGGTTTGCTTTTTTTAATCTTCGATATAATTTAAATAATTGATATTTAATTGAACTAAATAATCACTCAAAATTGAAGTATGAACGAATTTCATAACTTTTGATAATCGTTCACGATATTCAAATTGTAAATCTTCATGAAGTTTGTCGTACAAAGTGACAACAGCTTTAATTCGAGTTGCTTGATAAATGAAATGCAAATCAGCTTTATAACCAAGATTATTTTCTTGATACAAATTAAAGAAGGTATCAAAAGTTTCTTCTAAAATTAATAACCGTAAATCAAGTTCACTTTCTTTATTTTTGGTAATTGAGGCATGTTCATTTACCAAACCACTCGCTGCTTTTAAATACCCAGTTAATTCTTTGTGTTTATAATATAGCGTTTTTTTAGAAATCCCTTTTTCTGTACGTTCAAAAACTTTTTCTAATTCAGCTTTTACAATTTGGATTCGCTCAATTAAATCATCTTCATTCTCAAGAAGATTGAAATGTAATTGCTCCATTAACTTTTTATCCTTATTAATCAAACGAACCAAAAGTTTATCTTTTTCTTTCTCAGATTGATTTAATATCGCTTCTTTAAGTTCGGGTTGCTGATTTAAAGTCATTGTTTTAAATAATTAAAGGTTACAATTCACTGATTCGTTTACCTAAAAATTCAGGTCTTTTGAATAGCTTAAAGTTAGTAACTTTTTGCTTATTAAAAATACTTGTGTAACCTGAAGTAAAATAAGCTACGATACAAGTAATCAATGCATAAGGTAAAATCTCAAAACCAAACAATTCAACTGCTAAAATCAAACAAGCAATTGGTGTATTTGCAGCGCCAGAGAAAACACTTACAAATCCTAAAGCAGCTAAAATTCCGATTGGTAACGGCAAAAAAGTGGATACAAAACTTCCTAAAGTAGCTCCTACAAAAAACAAAGGAGTAACTTCTCCACCTTTAAAACCACTTCCTAAAGTAATTGACGTAAAAATAATTTTAAACAAAAAAACTTCAAAACCTTGAGCTTGGTCAAAAGCATTCAAAATAGTATTAATACCAATTCCTAAATAAATATGGGTATTCAAAACTAAAGTTAAAATCAAAACTAGCAGTCCACCAACAAATAATCGGTAAGGTAAATGCGGAATGTATCTTACGAAATATTTATGAATATTGGTCAGCGAGAAATTAAAGAAACGAGCACTTAATCCAAAAATTAAACCTGCAACAATTAGATAGAAAATGTAAATATATTCAAATGTTGGAATCTGTTTTACATCATAAAATGTATGTTCTAAACCTAATAAAGAAGAGAAAAACTCAACCAAAAAAGCAACGTAAATCACACTTAAAGCTCCTTTGAAATTAGGTTTTCCGATATTAAAAAATTCAAAGGCGAAAAAAACAGCAGTAAATGGCGTTCCAAAAACAGCACTAAAACCACCAGCTACGGCGACTTTCACTAAAATATGACGTTCTTTTTCAGTGAACTTAAACATTCTAATAAAAAAATCAACATAACCACCAGCGATTTGTAATCCCGCTCCTTCTCTACCCGCGGAACCACCAAAAAGATGCGTAGCAATTGTTCCAAAATAAACCAAAGGCGTCGAAATCAAAGGAATTCGTTTTATAGAACTATAATAAGCATCAATTAAAAGATTGTTTCCTCCTTCACTCGATTTTCCCAAAAGATGATAAACATAACCGATAAACAAACCAGCAAATGGTAGAAAATAAACTAAATATTCATTTTTTGTTCTGATATCAGTTACAGCCCCCAAAGAAAATAGAAAGAAATGCACCGAAAGTTCAACTACAAGTGCCAAAACACTTAGTAGTAAAACCCATTTTAAGTTATTATAGAATCCTGACTTAAAAAAATTAAGCATCATAAAATCGTTTCAAAAATATTTAAAAAAATCAGGCGTCATCAGCTTTTAAAAGCGGTTTATATCAGGAAGAACACCATTTCCTAAAAAAGTATGCAAATTTACTTCATTGATATTTAATTGAAAAATATATTTCTCATTTAATTAAAATTGATAAACATTTTCTAAGTAATGGCTATATTTGCAATATATTATTTCACTTATTTATACAATTATGAGTTTACTTAAAAAGGTAAATATTTTTCGCCGTGGTTTAATGAAAGGAATCACAAAAAATATTGGAGAATCTAAATTAATAACAAACGGAGAACAGATAAATAAAGAAGAAGTAAAACGTATTTTGATAACTCGACCAAATCACCGTTTGGGAAATCAGTTATTGATTACGCCATTAATTCAAGAGCTTACGGCGACTTTTCCGAATGCAAAAATCGATTTGTTTTTGAAAGGAGGCGTTGGGAATATTTTATTTAAAAATTACACCCAAGTTGACCAAAAAATCAATCTTCCTAAAAAACATTTTAAAGAGTTAGGGAAATATATCGGAGGTTGGTTTCGCTTAAAAAAGCATAAATATGACATTGTAATTAATGTAGCAAAAAACTCATCATCAGGTAGATTATCAACTAAATTAGCCAATTCGAAATATAAATTTTTTGGATTAGATGAATCTGAATTCACTCATAAATTTGAAAATTTAAATCATATTGCGAAATTTCCAGTTTATAGTTTCAGAGAAAGTATTTCTCATTTGGGGATTGAACCAAATCTATCAACGGTTCCTCCATTGAAAATGATGCTTTCGAAAGAAGAAATTGCAAAAGGAAAAATTGATTTAGCAAAACTAAAAGAAAAGGATGCAAAAACCATCGCTTTATTTACGTTTGCAACTGGAGCAAAATGTTATTCAAAAGAATGGTGGTCAACTTTTTATAACGACTTAAAAACTACTTTACCAGATTATAATATTATTGAAGTTTTACCTGTAGAAAATGTTTCTCAATTAGATTTTTCAATTCCTCATTATTATAGTAAAGATGTTAGAGAAATTTGTGGATTCTTTGCAAATTGTGATGTATTCATTGGTGCTGATAGCGGAATCATGCATTTGGCAACCGCTTCTGGAGTTCCAACATTAGGATTGTTTTCGGTTACACAACCAGATACGTATCAACCTTACGGAAATCACAGCAAAGGAATTAATACAAATACAACCTCAAATGCAGAAATCATTCAAGATGCTAAACAAATTCTTGAATTGTAGAATAAACAAAAGGACTTCAAAATTAATTGAAGTCCTTTTTCATTAGCATAGATTTATAGATAATTATCTATAATTTTTTTATTGGAGCGTTTTCTAAACCTAAACTACGAATGGTAGCTTCATAATCAGAAAAATCTCTTTTATATTGTAAACGTCCTGGAACCACAACAATTCTAAATATTTGATTATAAAGATAAGTGCTCTTATGTTCATTACTTAAAGAATATAAATCGAAATTTGCTTCCAAAAAAATTCTAAAATCTCTTTTAGTAAAGTCATAATTATAATCAAATTCATCCCCATTATTAAAATAAACCGTTTGAGGAATTAAACGCCACACATCAGCTCCATTATCTGTACCATATAATCGGTAAATTAAAATGTGGTCAGAAGATAAAATATCTCTAGAAAAACGACCGACTACCGAAAAATCATTATTGTTAAAAGAAGCTGGGAATTCAAAAACTTCTGCTTCGAAAATTTGGTTTTCTCTAACGTCATTAACTTCGCAACTTTGTAAAGAAGCCAATCCGACAATCGCTGTAAATAATAATATAATTTTTTTCATGTCTATAATTTTTTATATTGTTGTTGTAAAGATAGTTTCATTAACTGTGCCAAAAAAATATTTTTTTATGATTTTTTTTGAATTCTAATTATTTTCAAAACCAAGGTAATTGTCTAAAACCTACCTATTCTATTTAATTTCAATATTTTGAGAATCATAAATCAATAGTCATTTTTTTTAATTATATTTAAATTATATAAAAGCCAACTTAAAATGAAAATAGAATATCAGATTACAAAACAAGATTTTTTAGCGTTTCAATTATTTTTTACATCGCAATCAAAGCAAGTAAAAAAAATCAAATTAAGAAGTACAATAATGCTTTTTGCCTTCTTTATGATAGCTGCAATATTTTGTTATATTAAAGTAAATATGTTTAGTACTGTTTATTTTTTGGTCTTTGCAATACTTTCAATATTTATATTTCCGCCTTTATATAAACGAAAATTGAAAAAAGATTTAATTAAGTTTTGCGAAGAGAATTATAAAAATATTGGAGATCTAAAAACGATTTTAGAATTCGAAAAAGAATCTATTTATTCAAAAAGTAAAATGGGTGAATCTCGTTTGAATGTTTCTGAAATAGAAAAAATAGATGAAACGGAATTGTACTTTTTTATAAAATTATCTAACGCACTAACATTAATTATTCCAAAATCAGAAATTGAAAATGTTGACGTATTAAGAACAAAATTAAAATCTTATGAAATAGAATTTAATTCATTATTAAATTGGAAATGGTAGTTTAAATTTTATACAATAACTAAATTATGAAAAAGATAATTCATAAAATAATGCTTTTAACTATATTGATTTCAGTAATTTCTTGCTCCCCGAAACAAGAATTAGGAAATAATTATTTCTTAGATAATGGTAAAATAATATATCGGTACAAAAGTTCAACTGTGAGTTGGCCAGTAAATCCATTAGAAAATAAATATATGGATGTTGAAAATGCTGACGTAGAATCATTCACTGCTTTAGAACCGTACGGATACGCAAAAGATAAAAATAACTTTTATTACAAAGGAAATAAAATTGAGAATATTGATTTTGCTACTTTTGAAGTAAGTGGAAATTCTTCAACGGGAATAGCAAAAGATAAAAATTACGTTTACCAATATAGTAATCCAAATATTAAAATCGAAAATATTGATGCAAAAACGTATCAAAAAGTTATTTTTCCGAAATCAACCAAAGTTTGGTATAAAGATAAAAATCATTTTTACTTAAATAATGAACCCATTAAGGTTGATGTAAATACGTTTACAGCTTTAAATGAAAATTTTTATGCCGATTCTGATCATATTTATTATTTTAAGAGAGACAAATCTTTTGATTCATTCAAAGAACCAGATATCTTAAATCAAAAGTTAATCGATACAGTTCAAAAATTACAAACTAATAATTACATTTATACAATTACTGAAAATCTAAACTTGAAGCGTATTCCAATAAAAAAGGATTCTAAAATTCAATTTTTCAATTCGTATTTTGCTTTTATAATTGTTGATAATCAGGTTTATTGTAATGGTGATTTGATGGATGAAGTTGATTTTGATACTTTCGAATTCTTTACTTATCCAAATTCAAAATCACCAACAGAGTTCTCAAAAGATAAAAATCATGTTTACTATTATGACGAAATCTTAGTTGGAGCGGATCCGAAAACAGCTAAACTTAATGATAAAAATCAACTCGTTGATGGCGATTATAAGTGGGTTCCAGATTTATATTCAACAAACAATAATATTTTTAAAGAGAAAATTGATGAATAGTTTGATATTAAAAATTGAATACCTCCTTTTGATTTTTATTGCATTATTTTTTCAATCTTGTGATATAATCAAAGATCATAATTTTAATAAAAAAATAGAAATTGTAGAAAATGTTACAACCTTTGAGCAAGATTCAATTAATTCAATAAAACGTTTTGAAATTGGATTAGAAAAAGCTTTATTGAAATCAAATGCAAATTTTGATAAAAATAAGTATTTCGAAGAATATGACGAATTGATTGATAGTATTCCTTTTAGAGTTGAAATAAATTTGGATTATCATTTTGTAAATTCTGAACCTCATTTAATCATCAAACAATTTAATCCTTCTGATATTTCGATAACTATTTTTTCTAAAGACAAAGGGAAATTCAATAAAAGATTTTCAGAAAAACAATGGTCTTTGAGTCATGAACAAGATTATATCAAAGATGTAAATGGAGATGGCATAAAAGATTTTATCATCGTACATTATTCTCCTTCTGGATGTTGTTTGAGATATTTAAATAAAGTTTATTTATTTGACAATTCTCTAAAATTATTTTCAGAGAACATTGAATTTATGAATCCGACATTCTCTCCGACTGAAAAAATTATCCGCGGTATTTGTTATGGCCATTCTGGAGAAACAGAATTGTATAAATACAAATGGAATAACAAACAAGTTGATACGTTGGAATACATTTCTTATCAAAAAAATGAAAACGAAGTAAAAACTGGGAAATTTGTAGTTTCGAAAAAGCAATTTATCGAAGAAAATTCTGATATTATTAAAATAATAAATCAATTACCAAAAGAATATTATCAAATAAATGATATTGACTGGTTTATAGGATTTTAATTTTTATAATTATTTAAAAAATCAATCACTTTTTGAGAATCATATGTTATGCCGTTTTCAAAAGAACCACTTTCTTGAAGCTTTAAAACATTACCGTTTTTATCCAAAATAATAAAAAATGGATAGCCTAATTTATTTCCTTCAGGCGCATATTTTGCAAATACATCTGGATTTTTGTTTTCCGTTGAATAATTAAGATGATAATACAAATAATTTTTAGCTAAATTATCTCGAACTGCTTTATCTTTTTTTCTAAAATCATCAAATCGTAAACACCAAACACACCAATTTCCACCAGCTTGAAGAATAACATTTTTATTTTCCTTCTTAGCTCGAACTAATAAAGCATTGATTTTGGCATCTGCATTATCTTCTGGATGATATGGTTTGACCAATTTATTTGTTTTCTTGTCATTTTTATTTTGTGCTAAAACTTGAGTTGTACACATAAATTGAAAACTAATAAAAAATAAGATGATTGGTAATTTCATACAAAAATGATTTAAAAATTAAAGTTACACATTATTCCAATTAATAAAAACAAAAAACTCATAAATGCTCAGTTTTCTAACAAAATGAACTCACCTAATTATATTCGTTCTCATATTAAAACCATATAAATACCATCAAAATATTTTCTAGAATGAAATGAATATAAAATTGAAAATTACCTGAAATCAGGGATTTTACAATATCGAAAACAGTAATAAATTTGTATCAACAAAAGGAAACATATAAAATGCTTTCTGAGTTAAAAAAGAAAAGTTAGAAAAAGAAAAAAGTTGTTTATTAAATGGAGCTTAACCTACCTCTTAAGCATAATAAGGAAGTGTAAAAAATCACTTCCTTTTTTATTTTATTAAAATTGATTTGACTCAAAAAAGTCTACTTAAATTTAGAAAAATAATACTTTATTGTAATATAAATCAGACTTCTAAATAAAAAAAACTATTTCTTTTCAAAAATCAATTCTAAAATTCCGTCTTTGTAAAACTTCAACTCATTTCCTTCAGCTTTAAAAGTATTTACTTCATTTAAAGATTTTACAAAATTTTGCTCTAAAGATAAATCTTCACAAAGCATTCGAGTTAAGAGAATTTCTTTAAATAAAATCTTATCAATATTTAAATCAAATGAGCCACTAAATCCATTACAACCAGCATTTCCAGAAGCACGTTTATTTTCGATATCAAATTCAATAAATGGAATAATTAAATTTTGATTTGCTTCAAGTTTTTTTGTTTTAATTTGCTTCAAAACCCATTTTCCAGAAAAAACGTCATCTGCAACAAAATAACCACAACCTTTAAGTTTTGTCGTTTTTTTAAATTGAACAATCTCTACTTCAGCTTTGTAATTATAATCACGATCAGACATTCCGTCAGTACAAAAACCTTTAGTTAATTTAATCGAGATTGAACCATTTCCATTCACTGTTTTATAAATTCTAGTTTCAGAAAACTTATCTTTAATAGGATTATTATAAGGAAATTCGATTTTTGGACCATCAACTTGAGTATAAGAAATTTTATCCTCAGAAATGTCTATATGCCAAAAAGGTTCAGTTCCTATAATCTTAAAATAAGTTTTCGGATTTAAATCTTTGGTAACTTTTTCAATTTTATCTTTTTTAACTTCTTGCTTTTGTGTAGAACTACAACCATTTAAAAAGATGCTAATAAATAGAAAAGTCGCAAAAGAGAATACCTTTTTCATAATAAAAATTTGATTTAGGCAAATTTAATAAAATAAATCGCAATGAAATCGATGATTTTCTTAAATATTAAAAATAATCAATTAAAAAAAGTACAAAAATAATTCATATTTGTTTTTTTCTTCTAATTTTATAAAAACACAAAAAACGATTAAAACATAATAACAAACCATTATTAATTATGAAGGAAATTTTTAAGAAAGTGAGTCAAATCATTTCTGAAAACACTTATGACGAATTAAAAACAATTAAATTAGAAAAACCTGAGTATTTCAACTGGGTAGAAGAAATTTTTGAAGGAATTCATGTAGCTGAAAGACCAAACAAAACGGCTTTACTTTGGACAAATGGAGAAGAAACCATTGCGTATTCTTTCAAAACTATGTCTGAAAAAGCGAATCAGCTTTTAAACTTTTTAAGAAACAAAGGAGTTAAACAACATGATATCGTTTTAGCTCAAATGATGTTACAACCTTCGAGTTGGCATACTATCTTAACAACAATAAAAGGAGGATTTGAATTGATACCTACAGCAACCATTATGGGTTCTGGAGATTTAGCTTTTCGTTTTGAAAAAACCTTGCCTAAAGTTGTTATTGCAGATGTTGAAAATGCTGCAAAAACTGACGAAGCAGAAAAGGTTTCTGGAAAAAATATTGATATTAAAATTATCTGTGACGGAAAGCGAGATGGATGGTATTCTTTGGAAGATATTGAAATAGAAAGTACAATTGCTTCAGCAGCTAAAACAAAATCAGATGATACCTTGTTTATGTTTTTCACTTCTGGAACAACCGGAATGCCAAAAATCGTTTGTCATACACAATTCACACATCCAGTTGGACATTTAACAACTTCTTCTTGGATTGGTGTTACTGAAAATGATATTCATTATAATATTTCTCAACCAGGTTGGGGAAAATTTGCTTGGAGTAGTTTCTTTGCTCCTTGGAATGTTGGTGCAACCATTTTTACACATCATACATACGAACGTTTCAGTGCAAATCGAACTTTGTCATTAATAGAGAAACATAAAATCACTACTTTATGTGCGCCTCCAACTGTTTTACGTTTATTTATCCAAGAAGATTTAAAATCATTTGACTTTAGTTTAAGACAATGTGTAGCTGCTGGTGAACCATTAAATCCAGAAATTATTGAAGAATGGAAATCAGGAACAGGAATTTTGATTCGTGATGGATTTGGACAAACTGAAAGTACGTGTTTGGTTGGAAATTTACCAAATGAAAATGTGAAATTTGGTTCAATGGGAAAACCAATGTTTATGTATGATGTTGTTATTGCTGATGAAGATGGTAATATTTTAGCCGATGACGAAGAAGGAAATATTTGCATTCGTATGGATGAAAACACAGTAAATGGAATTTTTAAAGGTTATTTATTCGATAAAGTAAAACAAGCAGAAGTATTTAAAAACGGATTATATTATACTGGAGATAAAGCTTACAGAGATGCAGATGGTTATATTTGGTTTATTGGACGTGATGATGATGTTATCAAAGCTTCTGATTATAGAATTGGTCCATTTGAAGTGGAAAGCGTTTTGCTAGAACATGAAGCTGTGTTAGAATCTGCGGTTGTTGGTTCACCACATCCGATTAAAGGATATGAAGTTAAAGCCTTTATTATTTTAGGAGAAAATCAAGTTCCGTCAGAAGCTTTAGCTAAAGAATTATTTGATTATTCAAGAATACATCTAGCACCGTACAAAATTCCAAGAATTTTAGAATTCGTAACAGAACTTCCAAAGACAATTAGCGGAAAGATTAGAAGAGTTGAAATTAGAGCTAAAGAAGCTGAAAATAAAGCTAAAAAAATCAAATCTGACAATGAATTTTTCTATGTAAAATAGTTTTATTAAAGAAGTAACCTTTGTTACTTCTTTTTTTCTATAAATTAAGTTCTATTCGTAATTTTTATGAAATAATTTAATAACAATTAATAAATATCTCGGTATATTAGCATCGTTAATCTATCAACAAAAAATGAAAAAATATATTTTACTTATTGCAGTCTTCTTTTTAGGTCTAAATTCTTATGCCCAAATAGAAGATACAGATATGGAAGAAATGGTTATTGAACGTATTTCTAAAAAAAATATAGTTGAAATTATTGAAGATATTAAAAAACAAACTTATAAAAATTACTCTGGAGATAATGCCAAATACACCATCACACAGGAAGCTTATCTTGGCAAAACGGATACGTTGATTCACATCAATTCTTTTTATGATATTTCAATGGATTTAAAAAGTAAAAAAATAAACAAAGTAAAAACTTCAAATCCAAAAAATAAAGAATATCAGAAAGAATCGTTTTTTTCTAGATATTCAAATAACGATTCTCCACTTTATTGGCTAACAGAAGTAATTTTACGAAAAAACATAAATATCCCCGAATTAGATTTTTTGAATAATATAAACGATTATCAATACATTCGAACTACAGAAAAAGGAATCACAACCATAACTTTTTTTACAGAAGATTATTACGAAGGTTTTTTTAAGTACGATCAAAAATATAATTTAGTCGAAATTGAATTTTATCTTACAAAACCTTATCCGATTGATCACTCTCAAGTAAATAATGGAAAACAATTGTTTGTAAAAAACTGGATTTTGAATGCTGAGGTTGTTCGTATCAAATTTAAACAAGATAGAAATGGTAAAATTTACATCGATCGTTTAACTGCTTACGAGGAAATGAGAGATTATAATTTTGAAAAATATGATTCGAAAGGTGCAGTTATCATTAAAGATAATAACTTAAATTTCAATTCTTCACTTATCATAAAAAGACAATAGATCGATTTTTAAATCGGTCTTTTTTATTACAAACAATTTTTAAGAAACAGACTACAAAAGTAAATGAACTAATTTTTTGATCCTTAAATTGTAAATTTTTAGACTTAAAATATTATTGATCGAATAAATTATAAACTTACAAGATCACTTAAAACATAAAAAAAAATCCCTCAATAAAATGAATCTATTGAGAGATTTTAATTTTATATAAATTACTAAGCTTTTTTAGCGAAGAATTTTTCTTTGATGAATGAATAAATAATTGGTAATACAGAAAGTACAATTATTATTAAAACAACTTTTGAGAAATTATCTTTTATAATTGGGATATTTCCTAAAAAGAAACCTGCCAAAGTCAATCCAACAACCCAAACAATTCCACCAATAACATTGTATTTAAAAAATGTTTTATATTCCATTTTTCCAATTCCAGCAACAAATGGAGCTAAAGTTCTTACAATTGGAACAAATCGAGCAATTACAATTGTTTTTGAACCATATTTAGCATAAAATTCATGAGTTTTTTCAATATGTTCTGGTTTAATAGGTTTTTTACCGAAAATTTTCAGATTCAACATTCTATTTCCAAAATCACGTCCTATAGTGTAATTTAATGCATCTCCTAAAATAGCAGCGATTAACATCAATCCAATTACTAACCAAATATTTAAACTTTCAGAATATTGTGCAGCAAGCATTCCTGTTGCAAAAAGTAACGAATCACCAGGTAAAAATGGCATAACTACCAATCCTGTTTCAACAAAAATAATTAAGAAGACAATGGCATAAAACCAAATTCCATAATCAGCTAAAAACTCAGATAAATGAGCATCGATGTGTAAGATAAAATCTATTAATTCTAACATTTTTATATATTAATTCAAGTTAAATTCTACATAAACCGGAACATGATCCGATAATTTTCTGGCTTCTTTTAAATTTTTAAAATCATTATAAAATAAAATCACACCTTTATTTATAATTTTAATTTTCGATTCTTTATAAAAAATATGATCCAAAGGATTTGCTAAACATTCACCATTTTTACATTCTTGCTTCAAACTTGTTTTTTGATTTTGAAAAAGAGGTTTAAATCCCAAATCTTTTAATGGATTGAAAACAGAATGCGATTGAGCCAAATTAAAATCTCCAACAAAAAAATTAATATTCGGATATTCTTCTGGAAAATATTTTAAATATTTTATTTCTGTTTCTGGATTACTCTTCTTGGGAACAGCATGAAAACTTGCAATACCGAAACTTTTCTTTTCGAATTCGAAAATAGCAATATATGGCTCACGTTCTATATTTTTATCAAACTTTTTTTCTAAAAATGCTCTTTGTTTTAGTTTTATATTCTTTGTTTTCCATAAATAGGCATAACGTTCCGATTTTTGTCCAGTACTATTTGTTGGATCGCTAACAATATAATCCCATTTAGCACCTTTACGGTTTAATTCATCAGCTAATTGAGCAACTTTTTGAGCGCCTTCAACTCCTGTAACGACTTCTTGAATAGCAATAATATCATAATTACAAAGCAAATTTGACATATACCTGATTTGCTCATCTGTTTTTGATTTACCGAAATTTTTCAAATTCCATGTAACTAATGTAACTTGTGCAAAACAACCTTGAATAAAAAACAGAAAGAGAACACTGAAAAGAAAATGCTTCTTCATAAAAAAAAGGCTTTCGCCTTTTCTTATTAAATTACTGGACCTTGCCATTCATTCATTCCTCCAACTAAATTGAAAGTTGTATCAAAACCAAGTTGTTTCATAATCATACAAGTTTGACCACTACGATTTCCTGAACGACAATAAACATAATATTTTTTTGATTTATCTAATGATTCTAAAGCATTTATAAAATCTTGACCTTGATAAAAATCCAAATGTAAAGCATTAGGAATCATACTTTCTTCAATCTCTTCTTCTGTTCTTACATCTAATAAAACAGCGTTTGTATCATTTTGGAAATCATTCCACCATTGTTGTTGTTCTAAATCCATTATTTTGAGCGTATTATTTAGGTTTCAAATATAGTTAATAAAATAAATTAATAAAAATGAAAAAACGCTTTCGTTTGTATTAAATTTGAAACAAAAAATGTCTTCACATCATATCGTTAGAGACGATCAAGAACCTGCATTAATAATTGCAAATGGAGAATCTTGCAACAGAGAATTATTAGATCAATTACTTGAATGGTCACCGCTTGTAGTTGTTTTAGATTCAGCTATTGAACGTGTTATTGAACTAGGAATAAAAATTGATGTTTTGATTGGTGATTTTGACCGAGATTTTGATTTTGAAAAATATAAAGATTTGCAATTCCCAATTGAAATTGTAAAAGTCGAAGATCAAAATTCTACTGATTTAGACAAAGCTTATAACTATTTGATAGAAAGAAATATTCCAGCTGCAAATGTTGTTTGGGCAACTGGTCGCAGAGCTGATCATACAATCACAAACTTAACAAATGTTATAAAATTTAAAGATAAATTGAAAATCGTTTTATTAGATGATTATTCAAAAGTATTTTTACTACCGAAATCATTTAAAAAATGGTATCCGAAAAACACTCCTATATCATTAATTCCACTAGGAATCGTAAACGGAATAACAACAAATAATTTAGCGTATTCTTTAAAAAACGAATCTTTAGAAATTGGTTTTAGATCTGGAAGCAGCAATCATGTTTCTGAAGATGGAATAGTCGAAATTACATATAAAGAAGGTTTTTTATTGATGATGGAATGTTTTGACTAGATAATAAAATCAGCCAAAACCAAAGCAGCCATAGCTTCAACAATTGGTACGGCACGGGGTAAAACACAAGCATCATGACGTCCTTTTCCTTCAATTTCTTTTAATTCACCTAAAACTGAAAGCATTTCTTGTTTTTGGAGCAATGTTGCAACAGGTTTGAATGCAACACGAAAATAAATATCCATTCCATTGCTAATTCCTCCTTGAATTCCGCCTGAAAAATTTGTTTTTGTAGTTCCATCAACATTAAAATAATCGTTATGTTGGCTTCCAAACATAGTCGTTCCATCAAATCCACTTCCAAATTCAAAACCTTTAGAAGCATTGATACTCAACATTGCTTTGGCAAGTTCTGCTTCTAAACGATCAAAAACAGGATTTCCTAAACCAATTGGAACATTTTTAATAACACATGTAATAATTCCGCCAATTGTATCGCCTTTTTTCTTTACATCTTTAATTAAATTTTCCATTTGGTTCGCAATTTCAAAATCGGGACAACGAACATCATTTGAATCTATTAACGTTAAATCTAAATCATAATAATTTTTAGTAAGAGAAATATTACCTACAGAAGATACATAAGCTTGAATTGAAATCGAATTAATTATCTGCTTAGCAATTGCACCACCAACAACACGACAAGCTGTTTCACGTGCAGAACTTCTTCCGCCACCTCTAAAATCACGATAACCATATTTTTGCTGATAAGTAAAATCTGCATGACTTGGACGGTAAAAATCTTTTAAATGATCGTAATCCTGTGACTTTTTATTTTCATTAGGAATCATAAAACCAATTGGAGTACCTGTGGTTTTACCTTCAAAAATTCCAGAAAAAAACTGAACTTTATCAGATTCTTTACGTTGAGTTACAATTTTAGATTGCCCCGGTTTTCTACGGTCTAATTCAGTTTGAATAAAATCTATATCAATTAAAATTCCAGCCGGACAACCATCAATCACTCCGCCTATCGCCTCTCCATGAGATTCACCAAATGTTGTAAGCTTAAAATTCTTTCCAAAGGTATTTCCTGACATATTCGTAATTTTTACTTCAAATTTAATGATAAAATAAAAAGCTATCAATAAATGATAGCTTTTATTTAGTAAACAACAAACAAACTTTGTCTCAATACAGACAAAAAATTAATAAAGATGACTAATTGAGTAATAATCCTTAGCAATATAGTTATTTTTTTTAACAAATACGCAAACTTTAAAACTTTTTTTTGAGTAAAACGTTTTTAAAAGAAAAATTAATTGATTACTGCGAAATTAAAACTTGTCAATCGTTTAATTTTAATCAGGAATACAATTACATACAAAATGATAATTTTAAATAAAATTTTTTTTAATTACTATAAATCAAAACTTTAATTTATTTTAGTTAAAATTATCTATAAATAAAACGAGAATTTTAATTATTCGTAATATTTTTCGAACCAAAATTTAATTTTTAAAATATTTACAGTTTTTAATTTTGATTAACTCATTTAAATAATTAATTCTAACCGAATAAATTTAAAATACAACGAATGAATTACTTATATAATTAATCAGCTTCTTAAATAGTTTATCCGTAAAAAGTTGATTACCTTCGCAAAAAATCTTCTAATTACTATTTATAATTTGGCAATACAATCTGTATTTTTGTTCTGAAAAATAAGTTAATTAGAAAAACGTATCTAAAAAAATGAAAAACGAAATTTGTACTTGTAAAGGCTTAAATACTAACTGTAAAAAATGCTTTGGAAGTGGTTATATTACTTTAAATACACCAAAAAAAAATAATTTTAAACAAGAAAAAGACAAGAAAAAACTTAATATAAAAAGTCAGTTTAAATCATTTTTACCTGAAAAAATTGATTCATTAACAAAGACTGAAATTGATGAAATTGCTATTAATATCATTTCTAATTTAGATTTAAAGTCTAAAAAACAAATGCAAATATTAAATTCTATTCCTTTTAACACAAATACTTTTCGTAGAGAATTTGGAGCTAAATTCGAATTATTAGAACTTATAGAAAACGAAAAACAACATTTAAGAAATGAATTGTTAATTATTGATCAAGAAATTGTACTGAAGAATTATAAAAGTCATTTCAAGTTTAAACATTTTTTATCTGATAAGAATGTTGATGTAACTTCCAATAGACACCTTAAAGATTTGATTAGAGAATATAAAAAATTAAAAAAATAAGCTATTCTTTCAATTTGGATTCCTGTTTAAAAAATTAGTAGCTTTTGATTTAATAATCAACATCTTACAACCCTAATAAAATTAAGAGTTCATTTAATTATTTTTCGATATATTTTATAAACATTTTTAAACAATGACCAAGCTAAAAAAATCTCTAGAAACACCTAAATACATTAAGAGATCTGCAAAACTAATTTCTTTTTTTTCGGATAAATTAGCTGTTCAATTTGCAATGAAATTGTTTATCACACCGATTAAATTTCCTACACCAAATAGGGAACTTAATATGGAAAAAAAATCTAAAATTTTCCCGTTGGAACTTCCAAAAGCTAAGAAAGATTTTATGGTCTACGAAAATGGAAATGGTTCAAAAAAAGCTTTACTAATACATGGCTGGAATGGACGTGGAACTCAATTAGTTTCGATAGCAAAAGAATTAGTTGATTTAGATTACACTGTTGTAAGTTTTGATGCTCCGGGTCATGGAAAATCATCAAAAAACACAACAGTGATGACTGATTTTATAGAAGCTGCATTTGTTTTAGAACGTTACTATAAAGGATTTGACTTAATTATTGGGCATTCTTTAGGCGCGATGTCAACAATAAACGTTTTGGGACGCGGTTTCAAAGCTAAAAAAGCAATAACCATTGGAAGTGGCGACGAAATCATAAATATCATTAAAGATTTCGTCAAAACAATTGGTTTAAACGAAAAAATAGCACACAAACTTAAAGAAGCTTTTGAGGCAAAATACAATGAAAAAATTGAAAATTATACGGTTCACGAACAAATAAAAAAAATTGAAATACCTATTTTTATTATTCACGATAAAAACGATTTAGATGTACCATATTCCGCATCAGAAAACATTCATAGAAACGCCAAAAATTCAAAACTTTTACTTACAGAAAAATTAGGTCATAGAAAAATTTTAGGTGATTCAAAAGTGATTACTGAAATAAAAGAATTTGTGAATAAATAAAATATAAATTTTAATACAACATTTTTATTTCTTTTAAATTATAATAATTTAACTCTCCAACTTCGTTTAAAACACCAAGTTGCCCCAATTGATTTACATCTTTTATCATTCCAGTAAATTTTAGACCTTCCTTGATTTCAAAAGTAACTGGGATATTTTTTTTAAATAAATTTTGATGATAATAATCCCACTCTTGCTTTTTATTAGAATCCAAATTTAAAATTACATCTTTAAAAACTTCGACAATATTTATCATTAAATCTTGTTTATCAACTATAATTCCATTTGCTTTTAAAATAGAACTTGCTTGAGGCAAACCATCAAAATTCGTCTGATTAACATTTATTCCGACACCAATTATTGATTGAATTTCACCATTTGACTTTAAGCTATTTTCAATTAAAATACCACCAATTTTTTTATTACATGACATAATGTCGTTTGGCCATTTTACAAAAACATCCTTTAATCCAAAACTTAACAAAACTTTATGTATTGCATTCGCAATTGAAACGTTTACTGTAAAAATATCGTCAATAGACAAAAGCCCGTAACCTACCAAAACGCTGAAGGTTAAATTAGTAGATGCTTCAACTTGCCAAACTGCACCCATTTGCCCCTTCCCTTTTGTTTGTACTTCAGCAACGACAATTGTAAAATCATTCAAAGTATTAGTAACTGCCAATTCTTTCAGATAATCATTGGTTGAAGGTATGGCATTGAGTTTGATTATATCCATTAAGAAAATATTAAATGTAGATTGAGACAAAATTAAGCTTAATTAACGTTTGATTTTAATAAATTTGCTTAAATTACTTTTGTTATTAAAGAAATATAAATGACTAGAAAAAATAACTACGACGAGCTTTTAGCTTTAATTATTGATGGCATTGAAAATGTAAAAGGAGAAAATATTACGATTATGGATTTGAGACATATCGATAGTAGATCAGCTGATTATTACATTATCTGCGATGGAAATTCAAACACTCAAGTTAATGCCATTGCAGGATCAATTCAAAGAACTGTTTCGAAACAAACTAGTGACAAACCTTGGCACGTTGAAGGAACAGAATTATCAAATTGGGTATTAATGGATTACGTAAACGTTGTAGTTCATATTTTTCAAAAAGAAACAAGAGAATTTTATAATTTAGAAGATTTATGGGGTGACGCAGAAATCACAACCATTAAAACAGACCAAACAATAAATTAAATATGTCGCAAATAAAATCAAATAAACCTCGTTACAACCCTTGGATGCTTTATGCGGTTATTATATTAATAATCATAGGAATTAGTTATACTTCAGGTGGTTCAGGAAATTCAAAACAAATTAGTTTATCTAAATTCTATAATTTACTAGATGAAAATAAAGTTGAAAAAGTGGTTTTCAACAAAAACACAGCCAAAATTTATTTAAATAAAGAAGCAGCTGAAAAAACTGACAATAAATCAGAAAACCTTCCGAATCTTTTTGGCAGAAAAAATGACAGTCCGCAATACATTGTTGATGTTGCAAGTCCTGATTTATTTCAAAAGAAATTAGATGAAGCTCATTTATCAGGAAAACTAAAAGAATTTGGTTCTGAAGCAGAAAGTAATTGGGGAGAAATCTTAACGATGTTATTACCTGTTATTTTAATTATTGGTTTTTGGTTCTTTATGATGAGAAGAATGTCTGGCGGTGGTGCTGGCGGTGGCGGTGGTCAAATTTTTTCAATCGGAAAATCTAAAGCTAAATTATTCGATGAAAAAACAGACACACGCGTAACTTTCAAAGACGTTGCTGGATTAGAAGGAGCAAAAGAAGAAATTGAAGAAATTGTTGAATTCTTAAAAAATCCTGAAAAATATACATCTATCGGAGGTAAAATTCCAAAAGGAGCATTATTAGTTGGACCTCCAGGAACAGGAAAAACATTATTAGCAAAAGCTGTTGCTGGTGAAGCTAAAGTTCCATTCTTTTCTTTGTCAGGTTCAGATTTCGTTGAAATGTTTGTAGGTGTGGGAGCTTCTCGTGTTAGAGATTTATTCAAACAAGCAAAAGAAAAATCACCTGCTATCATCTTTATTGATGAAATTGACGCTATTGGTCGTGCACGTGGAAAAAGTAATATGTCAGGTTCAAATGATGAAAGAGAAAACACATTAAATCAGTTATTAACTGAGATGGATGGTTTTGGTACTAATACAAACGTAATTGTTTTAGCTGCAACCAACCGAGCTGAAATTTTAGATAAAGCTTTAATGCGTGCCGGACGTTTTGACAGACAAATTTATGTTGACCTTCCGGATGTTCGTGAACGTAAACAAATATTTGAAGTACATTTAAGAAGCATCAAAAAGGTTGATGATTTAGATGTTGATTTCTTAGCTAAACAAACTCCTGGATTCTCTGGAGCTGACATTGCAAATGTTTGTAACGAAGCTGCATTAACAGCTGCTCGTAAAAACAAAAAAATGGTTGACAAACAAGATTTCTTAGATGCTGTCGATCGTATTGTTGGAGGTTTAGAAAAGAAAAATAAAATCATTTCACCAGAAGAAAAATACGCAATCGCAATTCACGAAGCTGGTCACGCAACAGTTAGTTGGTTAACAGAACATGCAGCACCACTTATTAAAGTAACAATTGTTCCTCGTGGAATGAGTTTAGGAGCAGCTTGGTATTTACCAGAAGAAAGACAAATCGTTAGAACAGAACAAATGCTTGACGAAATGTGTGCTACAATGGGCGGAAGAGCTGCAGAAAGAGTGATTTTTGACAAGATTTCTACTGGAGCATTAAGCGATTTAGAAAAAGTAAACAAGCAAGCAAAAGCAATGGTAACTGTTTACGGTTTGAACGAAAAATTAGGAAATATCACTTATTATGATTCGTCAGGACAAAGTGAATACAATTTCTCTAAACCATATTCAGAAGACACTGCAAAGCTAATTGACAAAGAAGTTTCGGATTTAATCGAAGGTCAATATCAAAGAGCAATCGATATATTGACAGAGAATAAAGATAAATTAATTCAACTTGCCGATTTACTTTGCGAAAAAGAAGTTATCTTTAAAGAAGATTTAGAAACAATTTTCGGAAAAAGACCATTTTCTAAAGAAGAAATTATTATAGAAACGGTTTAAAAACAACTACATACACATAGTTATAAAAAATCTTAGTTTAACATCTTGTTGAGCTAAGATTTTTTTTATCTTTGAATATTACAATATCTCCAATAATTGAAGATTACTTGACATGAATTTTTTTAAAAAGATAATAGGGAACTTTGTACCATCTATGAAAGAAGATAAATCTTCCGAAAATAATGAGAGCAAATACTTTCCCGATCCTGAAATACCGGTTGATGAACTATTCACCTTTAAATTTAAAAATAATGGTGGGAAATTTATCTATTGTGAAAACGAAATAGAGTTACATGAAAATTTCATCAGTATATTACAGGAAAATGATTGGTTCGAAAAAGAAGCAATTACATACGAAAAAAACTTACAACCCTTTTTAATCGAAAATAGAATATTTTTTCAGAATGTTGTAAACCCAATATTTTTTCTTTGTACTTGTGAAAGTTTAATTGCTGATGATGGATCTATTTTATTCTCATCACATCAGTTTCTTCACCACAAATCGAATGAACTACCAAAAGACATTATTGTAATTGCTAAAACAAGTCAAATTACTCGTTCTAAAAGTGATGGTTTAAGAGGTATTAAATACAGATATAGTTCTAATATTCCTTCGAATATAACAACCTTACAAAATTTTAAAGAAGTGGTAAACGATAATTTTTTACAGTACGGAATTGCTCCAAAAAATTTATATTTATTACTATTAGAAGATTTATAATATGTCTGAAACTTTAACGAGATCAATTTCCGGAATAGTTTACATCGTATTATTAATCGGAGCTACTTTAAATTCAAATTGGTCTTTTGATTTATTAATGCTTTTTTTTCTATTCGTTGGAATTTATGAATTCAGTAAACTCTATTCAACAAACCTAATTGGAAGTATTTTAATCGGAACATTTTTTACTTTCCCGTTAATAAATAATACAATTCTCTTTCAAAATTTGATTCCATATGTTCTTATTTTTGAAATTCCTTTTTTAATATTTTTAATGTTTGATCTATTCAAAGGTGATTTCAAAATTTACAAGAATAAAGTTATAAAATACCTATTCTTACTTGGTTATGTAATTTTTCCTTTTTTGATTTTAACACAATTACCGTTAATTCATAAAAGTTACGAACCAAAAATTGTCATAGGAATGTTTATTTTAATCTGGAATAACGACACTTTTGCTTATATTTGCGGCAAATCTTTTGGAAAAAGAAAACTATTTGAAAAGATGTCACCTAAAAAAACAATTGAAGGTTTTATAGGTGGATTGATTTTCACTTTAATTGCGAGTTATATTTTAAGCATTTATTTCACCTTTTTTGATTTAAAAACTTGGCTTCTAACAGCAGTTTTGGTAAGTTCACTTGGTACAATTGGTGATTTAGTAGAATCCAAATTCAAAAGACAAGCAAATATTAAAGACAGCGGTTCTATCATGCCAGGACATGGAGGGATTTTAGACCGATTAGACAGCGTTATATTCGCAACACCATTTTTATTTTTAATTTATTTAATTCTGAAATAATGTTTCATAAAGAAGGAGCAAAAATTATATTAGCATCAGTTTTCATTACAGTTGTAATTATTCTTTTAACTGATTTTTTCATTCCGATTGATTGGTTAAAAAAAACAATTCAAGTTATAGCAGCAGCTTTTCTGATTATTGTCTTACAATTTTTTAGAAATCCTAAACGTAATGTTGATGACATCAAAGATCATACAATATTAGCACCGGTAGATGGAAAGGTTGTAGTAATCGAAGAAGTTTACGAACCTGAATATTTCAAAGACAAACGTTTAATGGTTTCAATTTTTATGTCTCCTGTAAACGTTCACGTTACACGATATGCATTAAACGGAATCATAAAATATAGTAAATATCATCCAGGGAAATATTTAGTTGCTTGGCATCCAAAAGCAAGTGAAGAAAACGAAAGAACAACTGTTGTAATTGACAATCCAGTTTTCGGTGAAGTAATGTATAGACAAATTGCAGGTGCATTAGCAAAACGAATTGTAAATTACGCAAAAGAAGGACATCGTGCAATTCAAGGTGAAGATGCAGGATTTATCAAATTTGGTTCAAGAGTAGATTTGTATTTACCAATCGGAACTAAAGTTAATGTTGTACTTAATCAAAAAGCAAAAGGAAACAAAACCGTTATCTCTTTTAAATAATCTTTTAATTTTAGATATATGGATATTGAAAAAGCTTTTGAAGAAGCGTATGAAAAGGCATCTAAAACAGAGAAAGAATTAGCGGTAGATATTAAATTATTAATTTACGCATTTTATAAACAAGCTACAGCTGGTAGTGTTCATCAATTTAATATTCCAAATAACGAAGACATTATTAGAGCTTTTAAATTTAATGCTTGGCAACAAATAAGTCATCTTTCGAAAGAAGAAGCGAAAATAAAGTACATCAATCTGATTAATTCAATCGATTTATGAAAACAAAACGTTTGATATTAATGTTTACAATTTCATCTATCCTTTTTTCTTGTGGAAAAAAAGAAGAATTATATGAAGTTGAAATCCCAGAAAGTGTTTATGCTACTGAAGAAGAAGTTGATAATTCTCCCACAAAAGTAGTTGCTAAAGACGGTTCTTTCAAAATGAAAGGTTTATCTTTTAATTATTCGGATTTAGAACCAAACTTAGATGCGCAAACTATAGAAACGCATTATTCAAAACATCATTTAGGATATTTGGAAAAACTAAATGAGTTAATTAAAGGAACTGATTTGGAAGAAAAATCTATTGAAGAAATTTTAACTTCATTGGATTCAGAAAAAAAAGCTTTGATTAACAATGCAGGTGGTTACTTCAATCACAATTTGTATTGGGAGGTTTTGACTAAAGAAAAAGAAAAAACACCAACAGGAAAAATTGCTGAATTAATCAACCGTGATTTTGGTTCTTTTGAAGCGTTTAAAACGCAATTCAAAAAAGCAGGGCTTGATGTATTTGGTTCTGGTTGGGTTTGGTTAGTTCTTACAGAAAATCAAAATCTTAAAATAACTACAACGGTAAATCAAAACAATCCGTTGATGTCATTTGAAACCGAAAAAGGTTATCCTTTGATGAATATTGATATGTGGGAACACGCATATTACTTAAAATACAAAAACAATAATTAAACGTATCGATTGGGATAAAGTAAATTATCGAATTGAGTTAAAATCAAACTAAAAAAATACCTTCAGAAAATTATAAATTCTGAAGGTATTTTTTTACCGAACTACCAATCAATTGGCTTGCGTTTATTTTTCTTTAAATATTTATTTGCTTTACTGAAGTGCTTGTTCTCGAACCAATGTCCGCGATTTGCACTTAATGGCGAAGGATGGCCAGTTTCTAAAATCAAATGCCTCTCAGGATCGATTAAGCTCACTTTTTTACGAGCAAAACTACCCCAAAGCATAAAAACCATATGATCATAATCTTCAGATATTTTTCGAATTACTTCGTCTGTAAAAGTTTCCCAACCTTGTTTTTGATGACTTCCGGCTTTAGATTCTTCAACTGTTAATGTGGCATTTAAAAGCAAAACGCCTTGTTCTGCCCAACGTTCTAAATTTCCTGAAATTGGTAAAGGCAAATCTAAATCGGACTCGATTTCTTTAAAAATATTAATTAATGAAGGCGGAAATTTAACACCATCAAAAACAGAAAAAGCCAATCCATTTGCTTGAGCAAAACCGTGATATGGATCTTGACCTAAAATTACCACTTTTACATCTTCGGGTTTACAATATTCAAAAGCAGAAAAAATCATTTCTTTTGGCGGAAAACATTTTGCATTTTGATAAGCATCAGAAACAAATTTATCTAATTTTTCAAAATTTTCATTTTGTTTTTCAGTATCTAAAACAAATTGCCAAGCATCAGGAATCTTTAAAAACATAACTAAAATATTATCTTAGCAAGATACAATTTATCTATAATTCTCTCATAAATAAATAGTATTTTTGTACTTATTCGATTTAAAATTAAGTATGAAATCTATTCATCATAAAACCTTACAAGATTTAGAATTTTTAACTGTATTAGAAACCATTTCAAATTATTGTACAACTGAAATGGGAAAAGAACTAGCTCTTGAGATTGAACCTTTTCCAAATCAGGAAATATTAGAATACAAGCTTGCTCAAACTTCAGAATATAATTCGAGTTTTACAAATAACAATGTAATTCCAAATCATTATTTTGATGCGATTTCGCACGAATTAAAGTTTCTTAAAATTGAAGATAGTTATTTAGATGCAAGCAGTTTCAAAAAAATTGCAACATTGGTTACAACAGCCAATGAATTGATTTTATATCTAAAAAAGTTTGAAGATTATTATCCTAAATTAAATCAAAGAAGTAGTGAATTAGAAGTAAACAAAATCATTCTTCAGAAAATTGAACAAGTTTTAGATAAATACGGTGAAATAAAAGATAATGCTTCGGTTAATTTACAAAGTATTCGACAAACCATAAATGTAGTTCGTGGAAAAATAAATCAAAGTTTCGGAGTTGCTTTACAGCAATATAATAGTTTAGGATATTTAGATGATATCAAAGAAACTATCGTTGATAATCGTCGTGTTCTTGCGGTTTTAGCAATGTATCGTAGAAAAGTCAAAGGTTCAGTTTTAGGGCAATCTAAAACGGGAAGTATCGTTTACATGGAACCTGAAACAACTTTTAGATTCACGCGCGAACTTTCTAATTTAGAATTTGAAGAACGCGAAGAGATAATGCGAATTTTAAAAAATCTTACGAATGATGTTCGAATCTTCGTTAATGAATTAGAAGATTTTCAAGAATTTTTAGCAGAAATAGATGTCATTTCAGGTAAAGCAAAATATGCAACTCGAATAAACGGGATTCTTCCGAAAATAAACAACGACAAACGTTTGTATTTCCGTGAAGCCTTCCACCCTATTTTATACCTTAATAATAAAGCAAAGAAAAAAATTACTTATCCACAAACGATTGAACTTACCAATGAAAATCGAATTATTGTAATTTCAGGTCCAAATGCAGGAGGAAAAAGTATTACTTTAAAAACCATTGGTTTACTACAATTGATGTTGCAATCAGGAATTTTAATTCCTGTTCACGAACGTAGTGAAACCTTCTTTTTTGATAGAATTTTAACCGATATTGGAGATAACCAATCAATCGAGAATCACTTAAGTACGTACAGTTACCGACTAAAAAATATGAATTACTTTTTAAAGAAAGCAAATCATAAAACGCTTTTTTTAATTGATGAATTTGGTACAGGTTCAGACCCTGAATTAGGAGGTGCTTTGGCAGAAGTTTTTCTAGAAGAGTTATATGAACGTGAATCATTTGGGATTATAACTACGCATTACAGTAATTTAAAAATGTTAGCGAACGAATTACCAAATGCGACAAATGCGAGTATGCTTTTCGATGAAAAATCATTAGAACCAATGTATAAATTGAGTTTAGGTCAAGCAGGTAGTTCGTTTACTTTTGAAGTAGCTCAGAAAAATGGAATTCCATATGGATTAATTAATCGTGCTAAAAAGAAAATTGAAACAGACAAAGTTCGTTTTGACAAAACCATTGCTAATCTTCAAAAAGAACGTTCTAAATTAGAAAAAACGTCTCAAACATTAAAAGAAGAAGAAATTAGAGCACGTGAAGAAAGTAAAAAATTAGAATCGACAAATACTAAGATTCAAGATAAACTTGAACGTTACCAAGAATTGTACGATGCCAATCAGCGACTGATTTATTTAGGTCAACGATTAGATGATTTGTCTGAAAAATATTTTAATAATAAAGATAAGAAAACACTTATTGGTGAAGTTTTAAAAACGGTTGAAATAGAGAATTCAAAACGCAAAAAAGTAACCGTAAAGGAAAAGAAAGCCAAAGAAGTAATTGAAAAAGAAATTTTAAAAGAAGTAGAAGTTAAAGTTGAGCAAATTCGTGTTGAAAAGAAAGAGAAAAAGGCTAAATTAGCCATTGAAGAAAAAGCGAATAAATCAAACTTTATTTTAAAAATTGGCGACCGAGTTCGAATGATAGATGGAAAAGCTGTTGGAACAATCGATCAAATAGAAAAAAATAAGGCAACGGTTAACTACGGAATTTTTACTTCAAAAGTAGCTTTAGAAGAACTAGAAATGGTTGAACGAAAAAAGTAAAAAAAATGGAATTCCCAAAAGAAAAACAAATTATACTATTTGATGGAGTTTGCAATTATTGTAACGATATTGTAAATAAAATTATAGAATCTGACAACAAAGATTTATTTCGATTTGTTGCACTTCAATCTGAAAAAGGACAAGAAATTATCAAGTACATTGGAATTAATCCAAATATAGATAGCATTGTACTTTATCAACCTGGGTTTGCCTATTATGTAAAAAGTGAGGCGATTTTTAAAATTGCACGACAGTTAAATTCTGGCTTTACATTAATTAAGTTACTAAGCATATTACCAAGTAGTTTAGCTGATTTAGGATATAATTATTTTGCTAAAAACAGATACAATTGGTATGGTAAAAAAGAAGCTTGTATGATTCCTACTCCAGAAATAAAAGCGAAATTTTTATAAAAATAAAACCACTAATTAATTTCTATTAAAATATGGCAATGCGTATATTTGCCTTTTAAAAAAACAAACTGATGCAAATTTCATATAACTGGTTAAAACAATTCATCAAATTAGAAACTCCTATCGAAGAAACGGCTGCTTTATTAACTGATTTAGGTTTAGAAGTAGAAGGAATTTATCCTTACGAAAGTTTAAAAGGTGGTTTAAAAGGTGTGGTTGTTGGACACGTTATTTCGTGCGAACAACATCCGAATGCAGACAAATTAAAAATTACCAAAGTTGATTTAGGAAATGGTGAAGCTCCAGTTCAAATCGTTTGTGGTGCTGCAAATGTAGCTGCTGGTCAAAAAGTAGTAGTTGCAACAATTGGCACAACACTTTACGATAAAGACGGAGAATCGTTCCAAATTAAAAAAGGAAAGATTCGTGGCGAAGAAAGTTTTGGTATGATTTGCGCTGAAGATGAACTTGGTTTAGGAGAATCTCACGACGGAATTATGGTTTTAAGTGACGATTTAAAGCCTGGAACACCAGCTGCAGAAGTTTTTGAAATTACAACAGATGATGTTTTAGAAATCGGTTTAACACCAAATCGTGCTGATGCAATGAGCCATTTAGGTGTTGCACGTGATTTACGTGCAGGGATGTTACAAAACAATCCAAACCAACATATTTCTGAAATTCTTACTCCGTCTGTTACAAAATTTAAAGTCGAAAAGCGTACATTAAAATACGATATCGACGTCTCAGACAGTAAACAAACTCCTCGTTATGCCGGAGTTACCATTTCTGATGTAGAAGTAAAATCTTCTCCAGATTGGTTACAAAATCGATTAAAAGCAATTGGAATCACTCCAAAAAACAATATTGTTGACGCTACTAATTACGTTTTACACGAATTAGGTCAACCTCTTCACGCTTTTGATTCGGCAAGAATTAAAGGAAATAAAATTTATGTTAAAAACGTACCAACTGGAACTAAATTTGAAACTTTAGATGGAATCGTTCGTGAATTACACGAAGAGGATATTGTTATATGTGATGATAAAAGTCCGTTATGTATTGCAGGAGTTTTAGGAGGAAGTTATTCAGGAGTTTCGGCAACAACAACTTCTATCTTCTTAGAAAGTGCTTATTTTAATCCTGTTTCTGTACGTAAAACTGCGAAAAGACACGGAATCAGTACAGATGCATCTTTCCGTTTTGAAAGAGGAATCGACCCAAACATTACGGTTTATGCATTAAAACGAGCTGCTCTTTTAATTATGGAAATCGCAGGTGGTGAAATAACATCGGATATTGTTGATATTTACAATAAAAAAGTTGAGGATTTCAATGTATTCTTAAATTTCAATAACGTAAATAGAATTCTAGGAGAAGAGATCTCTAAAGAAACAATTAAGAAGATTTTAGTTTCATTAGATATCAAAGTTAATAGCATTTCCGATTTAGGTTTAGGATTAACTGTTCCTTCATACCGAGTTGATGTACAACGTGAAATTGATGTTATTGAAGAAATCTTGCGCGTTTATGGTTTTAATAATATCAAAACGGGTTCAAAATTAAACGCTACTATTTCAAATAGTTCAAGAACTGAAGATTATAAAGTTCAGAATATCATAGCAAACCAATTAGTAAGTCAAGGTTTTAATGAAATTATGGCAAATTCATTAACTACGCCTACCTACTCTACTTTGGTAAACGAATTAAATGAAAATAATCAAGTAAAAATTTTAAATCCTTTAAGTAATGATTTGTCAATTATGAGACAAACTTTACTATTTGGTGGTTTAGAATCGATATCATTCAATATCAATAGAAAAAACACCGATTTAAAATATTTTGAATTCGGAAAAACCTACGCTAAAACTTTAGTTGGTTACGAAGAAAACAAACATATGACGTTATTTGCAACTGGAAATATTACACAATCAAACTGGAATATTAAAGTTCAACCGATGGATTTCTTCACTTTTAAAGGATATATTGAAGTTGCTTTAGAACGTTTAGGAATTAACAAATACAATGCAAAACCAACCGAAAGTGATATTTTCGCTGAAGGAATGTCATATTTTGTTGGAGATAGAAAGATTTTAGATTTTGGTTTAGTTAAAAAATCAATTGCAAAACATTTTGATATCAAACAAGATGTTTTCTATGCCGATTTTAAATGGGATAATGTATTGACTTTAATTTCTGCTAAAATCAAATTTACAGAAATCAATAAATTCCCAGTAGTTAAACGTGATTTAGCACTTTTAATCAACTCTGAAGTTGCTTTCAATCAGATTTATCAAACAGTAAAATTAGTTGATAAAAACATCATTACAGATATTTCGTTATTTGATGTCTATGAAGGAGATAAACTTCCTGAAGGAAAAAAATCATACGCAATTAGTATCAAACTTCAAGATGCAAATAAAACTTTAACTGATACTCAAATCGAGAAAATTATGTCAAAAGTTCAATCACAATTAGCAACAGAGGTTGGTGCAGAATTAAGATAATAACTAAAAGTTAATGTTTTAAATAAATAAAAACGGGGCTAAATTCAAAGTTTTGCCCCGTTTCTTATTTTAACAAAAGTACTTATTCAATTGATAAAATTGATTTTCTTTTTCAAACATACGGTATTAAAATCAATAAATTCATTTTACCTTTTTTGATATATTACTGTTTTTGATAATCTAAATTACTAATAAATGTTAAAAAAAAACTATTTTTAAAAAGAAAAACTTAATTTTGAAGTATCAAACAAAAAAGCACGTTGAAAAATTAAACCTTTTTTAAAATTTAGGTTATGAAACATTAATCAATTTCAAAATAGTGATTTATGAAACTACTTTCAATGTTAAACGAATTAGATAAAATTGAAACAAAAGGAAAACTACTTCCTTTTTCACCCTATTATATAATTTATCCTGATGGAAGAATTTATTCTTTGCGTTCCAATAAATTTCTTAAAAAAGTAAGAAATAAAGGTAAAACATCTGAAAAATATTATTACACTTATGATTTAGGTGCATCTGGCAAACATTTAGTTACACGACTGGTTATGTTTGTTTTTGGAAAGCATAAATATAAAAACATTATTGAAATGCCTAAAATCACTTTGAAAAATAATGATTTAGAAGATTTAAGTATTGAGAATTTAAAATTTGTAACTCAAAGTGAAATCAACAAAAAATATGATATCAAACCAAATGAAAAATGTTATCTAAATAATAATAATCAAAAAATAAATGAAGATCAAATTTCGAATATAAAGAACTTACGAAATCAAAATTTGTCTTTGAAACAAATTGGACTAAAGTATAACACTTCCGAAATGTCAGTACATCGTTTTATAAGAAAATATCAGTTATAATTTTTTTAAATAGTTGCTTGTTTAGAAAAACAAAGATTTTTTCTTAATATTTAAAAATACTTGAATTAAACAGTAGTAGCTGATACATGTTACTACTGTTTTTCTTTTTTGGTTAAAATTTTTATATAAATTTAAACTCAAATTATTAATATTATAATTATCACATCTTTAAAAAGTTTAAATTAGATGACTTTGACTTTCTAAAAACAAATGTAAATAAATAAAATACTAATTTTCATTTTTTATGATATTAGCTAACTTCTCAGTTAGCTTTTTTCTACTATAATATTGTAAACCCATTGCATAAACCTTTAATTCATTTTGTTTATATAAATCATAAAGTTTTACAATTTGTTCTTTTATTTCATCTTTCCGATCGTACGTGAAAAAAGTACCTGAATTTGTTTCTTTAATAATATTTGAAAAGTCGGCACCTTCAGGACCAATTGCTAAAATAGGTCGTTCTGCTGCCATATATTCAAATAATTTACCAGGAATAATTCCAACAGTTTCTTCAGAATCAATTTCAACAAGCAATAAAACCTGAGAACTTCTTTGTTCAATTAAAGCTTGATTATGTGATAGATAACCTAAATTATTTAAATAATTACTTAACTTAAATTCAGAAACAACATCTAGAATTTCTTGACTTACTTTTCCTATTAATTTTAGTTCAAAATCTTCTCTAAAATCTTTATTTTCTTTGATTAATTCAGACAAAGCTTTCCAAAAAATTCTTGGATTTCTTTCAGATAAAAAAGAACCAATATGAGCAATTGAAAATTTACTATCCAATGGTTTCTTTTGAATATATTCAACATCATAACCATTAGTAATCACAGTAATTGGTTTATGAGTTAATTTACTAAATTCGTTTTTTGTAGTCGGACTTGTAACTAAAATATGGTCGGCTGTATTCAAAACTTCTTTTTCTAGTTTCAAATGCTTTTCTTTAGACCTCTCTGTTAGTTTTAATTCTTTATGATAACCAATCGATGTCCAAGGGTCACGGAAATCTGCAAACCATTTACAATTTAATTTGTTCTTAAGTTCCAAACCTATTAAATGTAAACTATGTGGCGGTCCGGTTGTAATAATCAAATCAACAGGATGTTCTTTAATATAATTTTCCAAAACAGAAACAGAAGGTTTTACCCAACCAATTCGCGCATCAGGAATAAAGAAATTACCTCTAACATATAACAAAAATTTATCTAAAAAAGATTGCTTCTTTTTATTAGGAATAATTCCAGAACTAATAGATTTAGTAGTTTTTTTAGAAAATATGCTTGCTAATTTATAAGGTTCAGAAATCGGATTTTTTATAATAATCGTGTTTGGATTAATATCCTTTTGTAATTCAGAATCGATAATTGGATAATTTGGATTTTCTGGAATGAAAACAATTGGTTCAATGTCAAAATCTGGAAGGTATTTAACAAATTTCAACCAACGTTGAACTCCAGGACCACCAGCTGGAGGCCAATAATATGTAATGATTAAAACTTTCTTTTTCATAACTAATAAAGAATAAAATTTCCTTTATATACTTATCAAATATAAGGCTTTTTAGATTATTATTCTATGATTACTCGCATTGAATTGTTTAGAATTACTCAAAAAAAAGTCCTTAATCAAAAATTGAAAAAGGACCTTTTAAACTTAAAAGATAAAATATTATTTAGACCATTGATTGATTGAATCTCTATTCATTTTTACGTAATCTGCATTGTTAGCTTTTTCTGATTCAGCTAATGAAATTTTAGCTGTTTCAATAGCTCCTTTTTTATCACCTAATTTTGCTTGAATCAACGATTTTTGTCTTAAAACATAAAATGGAGCTTTTCCATCTTGCATTTCAATTGATTTATTTACGTATTCTAAAGCTAATTTTGTATCATCTGTAGCTTGGAATAAATACTGACCAGCTGCATAATAATCTGCAGCTTTCGGCTCATTATTTAACGTTGATTTAATACTTGCCATCGCTTTCTCATGAGTTGGAACACTAAACTTTACTGGAATAGCTGTTTTTTCCCATTTCATAACAATCTCACCTGTATTTGCATCTAATGGATTTACATCAATTGTGAAGTTTTCAACATTACTAGTTAATGCAACTGGATTAGCAGAAGTTTTAACTATAACTTTAGAATCGTCCCATTTTTCAGGTAATCCCCAATTTGAAGTTTCTGAATAAAAATAAACATCCCAAGTATCTGCTTTTGGCATAGTATATAACGCATATTTTCCTTTTGGAAGAGTTTTACCTTCAATGATAACATCGTCACTAAATTCAACTGTTGTACTTGCATTTGCACCTGTTCTCCATACTTTACCAAACGGAACTAAATCTCCATAAACCAAACGTCCTTTTTTAGCTGGACGAGCATAATTTACATCAACTTCTGTCAATCCAACTATCTGTTCAACTTCAGCATTTGGGCTAGATTTTGGTGTTACAACTTGAGCGTTTGAAATCATTGCAATCATTAAAAATGATGCTGTAATAATAATCTTTTTCATTTGAATTAATTTTTATACTTTGTTATTCCTTCTGTTAACCAAGTTAGATATTCATCTTTATCTGGAGTATATCCAACTGGCTCATTTAAATTATTACCTTCATTATCTAAAATAATATAATAAGGTTGCGCATTTGCTTGATATTTTTCTATCTGAAAATCACTCCATTTATTTCCAATTGTTTCAATTTTTTTACTTGTAGTTTTAGAAACATATTTTTCTGATTCTGCTAATGGCGCTTTATCATCAACATATAATGAGATTAAAACTACATCATTTTGAAGTTTAGCTAAAACATCTGTTTCAGACCAAACATGTTCTTCCATTTTTCTACAATTCACACAAGCATGACCTGTAAAATCAAGTAAAACTGGTTTGCCTTGCTCTTTTGCATAAGCCATTCCTTTGTCGTAATCTAGGAATGCAACTATACCATTTGGACCTTCTTTTGCACCTACTGGTAATTCAGAAATAGAACCACCTCTAGAATTTCCAACTCCATACGGACTTTCAGCATAAGTTAATGGTGGTGGAAAACCAGATATTAATTTTAAAGGTGCACCCCATAATCCTGGAATTAAATATATTGTGAAGATTGAAACTAGAAGCGCAAAAAACAATCTTCCTACAGAAAGTTTTTCAACCTTAGAATCGTGTGGTAATAAAAATTTACCGAATAAATACATTGCCCAAGCTCCAAAAATTACAATCCAAATGGTTAAGAAAAGTTCTCTTTCTAAATAGTGACTTTGTAAAACTAAATCAGCATTAGATAAAAATTTAAATGCTAAAGCTAATTCTAAAAATCCTAAAGAAACTTTTACCGTATTCATCCAACCTCCAGAACGCGGCATCGTGTTTAACCAACCTGGGAACATTGCAAACAACATAAATGGCAACGCTAAAGCAAGTGAGAAACCGAACATTCCAACAAGTGGAGCAATTCCTCCTTTAGATGCTGCTTCTACTAATAAAGTTCCTACAATTGGCCCTGTACAAGAAAAAGAAACAATCGCTAAAGCTAAAGCCATGAAGAAAATCCCAATTAAACCTCCCCTATCTGCTTGTTTATCGACTTTATTTGCCCAAGAATTTGGCAACATAATTTCAAAAGCTCCTAAGAACGAAGATGCAAAAACAACTAAAATAGCAAAGAAAATAACATTAAACCAAACACTTGTCGATAATTCATTTAAAGCATCTGCTCCGAAAATTTTAGTAACAGCAAGACCTAAAACAACATAAATTACGATAATCGATAATCCATAAATCAATCCGTTTTTAACTCCTTTTGCTTTTGACTTACTTTGTTTCGTAAAGAAACTAACTGTCATTGGCAACATCGGGAAAACGCAAGGTGTCAATAATGCTGCAAAACCTCCTAAAAATGATAAAAAGAAAATAGTCCAAAGACCTCTTGTTTCTGATTTTTTAACTGACTTTTCCTCATTTGTATTGTCAATTTGTGTATCATTCTTTGAATCAGGAGAAGTCGAAGCAGCTTCAAAGTTTTTTACTTCCTTTGACGATAAATTTTTTAAATCAAATAGAAAAAACTTATCGTTACTTATACAAACATCGATACAAGTTTGATAGAAAAGATTTAATTGAACTTCTTTTAAATCCGGATTTGTTATCGTTAAATTATGAGTAAACTCAACATTGTCTGCCCAAAAATATTCATCTAATTCAAAAATATCATTGTACGCTTTTTTGTACTCGCTTTCTGTTGCTTTTGGAGAAAAAGTATAGTTTCCATCAGCATTTTTATAATTGAACTCAGTTGCCAATGCTCCACCTTCTGGAGTATTTTGAGAATACATGTGCCAACCTTCTTCGATTGTTCCGTTTAATGTGATTTTATATTCGGTATCTGAAATTTTTTCAATTTTAGATTTCCATTTAACTGGATCTTGTACTTGAGCACTTGCTGAAAAAAATGCCAACAAGAGTAATAAAAAACTTAAAAGCTTCTTCATTGAGTTAATTTTATTTTAAATTTATTTATAGTTTGTTTGGTAATTTTATAACGTTCATCCATACGATGTCCAACAATCCAAATGATTTCTTGATTTCCGTTTTCAAGAATCCAAGTATTTTGCTTATCGAGCATAGAAAACTTTTCATCTTTAAAATATTTAGAAATTTTCTTTTTTCCATTCATTCCAATCGGAAAAAAATAATCTCCTTCTTCTTTAGTTCGTAATTTTAAAGGAAAAATCAATTTGTCTTCATCTATACAAATTTCATCTTTATTTGAAATCTCTAATTTTTCAGACTTCAAACTTTCAAATATAAGTGATATTGGTGAAACTATTGAATTATCTTCTTCAAAAATTAAAAAAAAATTATGGTTTTGGTAATTAATTCTGTCTAAAATTAAAACGTTTCTGTTTTTTAAGACTACAAATTTTTCTGAATATACTTTTTTACCCGTTTCAGAATTTATTAAATCATAAATATCATTCCAAGCTTTGAAACCATAATCCTTTAGCCATTGATATAAATACGCTTTGTGATTTTTGAATTGAAGAAGTTTAGCAATATCAAGTTCTAAAATAAATTTTGAAGGAATTGATACTTCACTTTTAACAAAATAACAAGCATCATCCATTAGATTTTTTACATCATTTAAGTTAGAAATGGTTTGCTGAAAAGTATTTAAAAAATCTTCGTTTTTGGATTTTAAAATAGGAATCACATCGTGGCGCATTTTATTTCTCAAATATTTCGTAGTTGCATTTGAAGCATCTTCTCGCCAAATAATTTGATTTTGGACAGCGTAATCTAAAATCTGTTCTCGAGAAAAAATCAATAACGGACGAACAATTTTATGATTCGTTTCTGGAATTCCAAGTAAACCATCGATACCAGTTCCACGTGTAAAATTGATTAAAAAAGTTTCAACAGAATCATCTAAATGATGACCAGTTAATAAAAAATCGAAGCCATTTTCTTCTAACAATGTATCAAACCATTGGTATCTTAATTCTCTTGCAGCAATTTGAATTGATTGTTTATTTAAACTAGCATATTCCTCTGTATCAAAGTAAGTTGAAAATATTTTAATTTGATTTTTTGAACAAAAATCTAAAACCAATTTCTCATCCAAATCACTTGCTTCATCTCGTAATTTGAAATTACAATGAGCAACTGCAAAATCATAATTTAACAAACGAAATAAATCTAAAAGAACCATACTATCCACTCCACCACTTATAGCAAGTAATAGTTTTTTCTCTTTTAGAAAAGGAAATTTAAGTTCTAAATGATTTTGAAATTGAGTTAACATAATAATATAAAAAATCTAAATTACAACTTTATCAGTTTATCAAATCCTAATATTATTATAAATTTAAAACCTTTTTCATTGCCTTTGCTTTTAATAAGCATTCTTGATATTCATCTTCTGGAATTGCCTCTGAAGTAATAGCACTTCCGACAGAAAAAGAAACATATTTATTCAATTTGTTATATAATATACTTCGGATAACAACATTGAAATCAAAATCATTATTTGGAGTAAAATAACCGACTGCACCGCTATACAAACCTCGCTTAGTTTCTTCTAACTTTTCAATAATTTGCATTGCAGAAAGTTTTGGAGCACCAGTCATACTTCCCATCGGAAAAGTTGTTCGAAGGACATCAATCGGATTTATTTTTTCAGGAACTTCAGAAATTATCGTTGAAATCATTTGATGAACTTGCTCAAATGTATAAATCTGACAAAGTTCTTCAACTTCAACTGAACCTTTAGTTGCTGTTTTAGACAAATCGTTTCGAACCAAATCAACAATCATTATATTTTCTGAACGTTCTTTTGGATTAGTTCGAAGATTTTCAATATTAAGTAAATCTTGTTCTTCTGTTTCTCCACGTTTTGCAGTTCCTTTAATTGGTTGCGAAACAACCTTAGCACCTGCTTTTTTAATGTAACGTTCCGGAGAAGCGCTCATCATAAAATGCTGATTATTTTTAAGAAACGAAGCAAACGGCGGATGCGATATAGCGTTTAACTTTTCAAAAATTTCTGTCGGATTAATCGTTACATCTTCAGCAAAAAACTCCATACAAAAATTAGCTTCATAAATATCGCCTCGTTGAATATGTTCTTTTACTTTTGTAACCTTAGAAAGGTAAGCTTCTTTTGAAATACGTTCTTTAATTTGAATTTGATTTTTACTCAAATCATAACTTAAATTAATTTGATTAATCTCCTTAAAATCAAAATCTAGTTCATCATTACAAAAATTAAGATAATTAAATTCTACACAATTATCCTTAATCGTAATGATTTTTTTAGGCTGAAAGAAAAACAACTCAGGAAATGCTAAACCATCAAAATTATTTGACGAAATCTCCTCTACATCATTCTTCAAATCATAAGTTAAATAACCGAACAACCAATCGTTAGAATCGGTTTGATATTCTTTTAGTTTCTCAAAACCATTAAAAGCATCGGTTTGTAAAGATGTAAAGGCATCAAAAGCAAATACAGCATCAAATGTGCTGTATTTATCTTTATAATTATTACTTTCTAAATAGATTACTTCTCTGAATTGTTGCGAAAATTGTAATACTTTTTGCTTGAATTCATCGATATTTTCAATTTCAAATTGTTTAGAAAATCGTTTCATTATTTGTTTATAAAATTTGAAATAATAGTTTCAAACTGTTTTTTCTTTTCTAGATTAGAAATCACTTGATTTTCAATATCAAAATTTTCAGAAAAAGCTGGAAACGTAAACCCTTCAACAGTTTCAGCTCCGTTTCTAGAACAGAATCCAACGGTAAATTCATTTGCAGATAATCCACCTCTTTGTCCGTTTGAAGTACTTAAAACTAAGATTTTCTTTTCTGCAAAGATTTTTTTTGAATGACGTGAAAGCCAATCTAAAATATTCTTCATAAAAGCAGAAACGTTACTATTATGTTCGTTAACAGCGATAATAATATTTGAAGCATCTGAGATTTCAGAAGCTAATGAAACAATTGCTTCAGGAAAACCTACATTTATTTGAATATCTTCGCTATACATTGGAACATTCCAATTTTGAATATCAATAAATTCTACCTCTTTATTTTTGATTAGAGACAAAGCCAATTGTTTATTGATTGACTTTGATGAATTACTTCCTACAAATGCAATTGTTTTCATATTTTTCTATTTATTCGTTATCTTCAACTACTTCGTGATTACTTGAATAGGTTTTCCATTTTTGAATACAAGCTTTAATATCATCAGGCATTTCTGTATTAAAACGCATAAATTCATTTTTGATTGGATGCATAAAACCAAGTGTTTTAGCGTGTAAAGCTTGTCTTGGTAAAATTTGAAAGCAATTATCAATAAATTGTTTATACTTTGTAAATGTTGTTCCTTTTAGAATCATATTTCCACCATAACGTTCATCGTTAAACAAAGTATGTCCAATTGATTTCATATGTACACGAATTTGGTGCGTTCTACCAGTTTCCAATTTACAAGAAACAAGTGTAACATAACCCAAACGTTCTAAAACTTTATAATGTGTTACTGCATATTTTGCACCCGTAGAATCGTCTGGAAATGTTGCCATTTGCATTCTGTTCTTTACGTGACGACCAATATAACTTTCGATTGTTCCTTCATCTTCTTCCACATTACCCCAAACAATAGCAACATATTCACGTTCTGAAGTCTTTGCAGCAAATTGTTTTTGAAGTTCAGACATTGTCCAATCTGTTTTTGCAACAACTAATAAACCTGAAGTATCTTTATCGATTCGATGAACCAATCCTGGACGCTCTGAACTATTTAACGGAAGATTTTCAAAATGATATGCTAAGGCATTAACTAAAGTTCCCGAGTAATTTCCGTGACCTGGATGAACTACTAATCCTGCAGGTTTATTAATAACCAATAAATCATCATCTTCATAAACAATATCTAAAGGAATATTTTCTGGAATAATGATGTTTTCGAAAGGAGGTTGTTCCATTAAAACACGAACAACATCGTTTGCTTTTACTTTGTGATTTGATTTTACAGGAACATCGTTAACGAAAATGTTTCCGTTTGTTGCAGCTTGTTGAATTTTATTACGCGTAGCATTTTCAACTAAATTCATTAAAAATTTATCTACTCGTAATGGTGCTTGACCTTTTCCTGCTTCAAATCGAAAATGCTCAAATAAATCACCATCTAATTCTTCTGGACCAATTGTATTATCTTCTAACATATATTTTTAAAAAATTGAATCAACTGCTGGTGCAATATCTTCAAATTCATCATTAATTGTATCTTGTTCAACTTTAAATCCTAACATTCCATCACCTACTACAAAGTCGATTTTAGAATTTTTCTGAACTTTATCTCCAGCACGTAAAATACGTCCACTTTGTTCAACCTGAATAACAACATCTTTTGCTAAATGTGGTTCATAACGAACTTCACCTTTTTGCAATCCCATTGCTTCTATAGCTGCAACAGCATGACGTAAAGTACGGTCGTTTAAATTAGGTAATCGAACAGATGAAAAACCTTTTGCGTTTAATTTTACGTAAATCTTACGTCCTTCTTTAACTTTAGAATTAGAAACAGGATCTTGATAAACGATTGTAAAAGGTGGATAATTTTTATCAAAGTCAACCGTGTCTAAAACGATAAGTTCTAAACCTTGTTCGTCAAGTTTTTCTGTTGCTTGTTCAATGGTCATTTTACCTAAATCAGGAAGCGCAATTTCATCTCCATGTTTTGTAAAAATACCCAACGATTGTAAAGCAATAAAACCTAGAGCAAGAAAGATTACAACAGCCAAAAATAATGAAACAAAAAACTGGCGACTTTTAATAAAATTAAGTAAACTCATAATATTTAATTTTCACAAAGATATAAATAAATTGTTAGTAGCTTTTTTATAAATTTGTTTTAATAGATATTCTCTACAAATATTTTATATATATCTAAAAAACAAATTTTTATGAAGAAAGTTGCTATAATAATGGGCGGATATTCTAGCGAATATCAGATCTCTTTGATAAGTGGAAACGTTGTTTCACAGCAATTAGACCGTTCAAAATATATTCCGTATAAGATTCATATTCTAAAAAACAAATGGGTTTATGTCAATGAAAATGATGTTGAATTTCCAATTGATAAGAATGATTTTTCTGTAAATGTTGATGGAGAAAAAATCAATTTCGATGTTGTTTTTAATGCCATTCATGGAACTCCAGGTGAAGACGGTTTAATGCAAGCTTATTTACAATTGCTAGATATTCCGCAAACAAGTTGTGATTTTTATCAAGCTGCTTTGACTTTTAATAAACGTGATTTACTTTCTGTTTTAAAACCTTACGGTATTAAAACTGCGCTTTCATATTTATTAAACCAAGGTGATTCAATAAACACAGAAGAAATTATCAAACGTGTAGGTTTACCTTGCTTTGTTAAGCCAAATCGTTCGGGTTCTAGCTTTGGAATTTCAATGGTTAAAGAATCTGAAGATTTGATTTCGGCAATAGAAAATGCATTTAAAGAAGATAACGAAATCATTATTGAAAGTTATTTAAAAGGAACTGAAGTTTCGGTTGGTGTTATCAATTATAAAGGAGAAACTATCGTTTTACCAATTACAGAAATTGTTTCTGAAAATGATTTCTTTGATTACGAAGCAAAATACCAAGGTAAATCGCAAGAAATTACACCTGCACGAATTTCAGAAGAAGAAAAAGCTAAAGTTGAAGAAACGGCAAAACGAGTTTATAAAATTTTGAATATGAGTGGTTTTTCTCGTAGTGAATTTATTTTGGTTGATGGAGAACCATTTATGTTGGAAATGAATACAATTCCAGGATTAACAGCAGAAAGTATTTTACCACAACAAGCAAAAGCAGCAAATATTACTTTACCAGAATTATTCGGAAACGCTATTGAATTAGCTTTAAATAAATAAGATGAGAAAAGCAGTTTTTCCAGGTTCATTTGACCCAATTACAAACGGTCATGAAGATATTATTCGAAGAGCTATTCCGTTATTCGATGAAATTATTGTTGCAATTGGAGTTAATGCCGATAAAAAATATATGTTCTCTCTAGATGAACGCAAACGATTCATTGAAGAAACTTTCAAAGATGAACCAAAAATTAAAGTCGAAACTTATCAAGGTTTAACTATTGATTTTTGTAAAGAAAAAGATGCGCAATTTATATTACGAGGCTTGAGAAATCCAGCTGATTTTGAGTTTGAAAAAGCAATTGCACACACCAATCGTGTTTTGTCAAAAATAGAAACCGTTTTCTTATTAACCGCTGCAAGTACTTCATATATCAGTTCAAGTATTGTGCGTGATGTTTTAAGAAACGGCGGTGATTATACCGTTTTGGTCCCAAAAGCAGTTAGAAAATAAAGATAAAAGTTCCGTTTGTTTCGGAACTTTTTTAATGAAACAAATATGTCAAAGATTTATATCTTTAGTGGTTTAGGTGCTGATTATCGAGTATTCGAAAAAATAGATTTTGGAGATTTACCAATTGAACATATTGAATGGATTCCCCCATTAGAAAAGGAATCTATGCCAAATTATGCCAAAAGAATTTCTGAAAAAATAACGACTGAAAATCCAATTTTAATAGGTCTTTCGTTTGGAGGAATGATGCTTATGGAAATTGCAAAATTCAAAAAAACAAAACAAATTATTTTAATCGCATCTGCTAAAAATAAATACGAACTATCTTCGATTTATCGATTTTTTGGAAAAACCAAATTAAATAAATTTATTCCAAATTCATTTCTGAAAAGAACAAATTTCATTCTATATTGGTTATTTGGAGCTAAAAGCAAAGAAGAAAAATTTATCTTAAATTTGATTTTAAAAGATACAGATATCGTTTTCATGAAATGGGCAATTAACGCAATTTTAAATTGGGAAAATATTGAGATTCCAGATAATGTAATTCACATTCATGGAAATGTAGATAAAATTATTCCGTTTAAAAACATAAATGCAGATTTTGTCATTCAGAATGGAGGTCATTTAATGACAATTAATAAAGCTAAAGAGATTGAAAATATTCTTTTTGAAAATTTATTAAATGATTCTCCGTAATTAGAAATAATTTATTATATATTAACTAATATACATAGTTTTATGGATATATTTAGTTTTACAGCCCATTTTAGTACAGAAGAAGATTGCCTAAATCATTTCAAAGCTCAACGAGATAAAATAGGTAATGAATTACCCCGAGGTAGATCCTCGAGGAATTCTTTTGATTGAAAAATTAGTTTTATGAGATATTTAATAATTTTTTATTTAATCGTGTAAAAGTTCTTACTCACAATGTGTTGGGTGTAACGTATATTTTTTATGAAGTTAATTTTTCATTATTAGAAAATGAAGATAAATTAATAAAAAATGAATATTTTAGAACAAGATACAATAAAGTTTATGCAAAAAAGTGTTAATATATTCGTATCAGATTATTATTCAAATAAATTACTCATCAGTATTTAGTGATGGAACTAATGGTTTAGAATATTTGATTAAGAAAAATGATATTTTAATAGACATCAAAAAAGAAAATAAACAAATTAAAATATTAATGCGTTTGTATGATGGTAAAAAAGGATTATTAAAAAATGAAATTAATTTATCTATACCATTTTGTGAAGGTAACATTCAAATCACAGATTCAACTTGTCCAAAACTTGTTGCCATTAAAGAAGATTAATAAAAACGTCAGCTAACAACGGTAACCGTGGCACAACTACATTTATTTCACTAAAACTTAAAATTCCGACCTCGTTTAAGCCTTTTTAAGCGAGGTTTATTTTTAGAAAATATTCTGATTTGTAAAATTTGGAAGGCTTAAAAAACACTTTTTTTATATCGTGAAGGAACACTTTAGAAAAAAGCAGTATTTCCCTTGGTTTAGGAAAATAACTTGGGCTAAAACAATAGGAATTTTGAAAATAAAGCTCAGGTATTTTTTCAACTTGTCGCATAAACTTGACATTAAGAATTTCTCAAGCTTATTTCATAGTTTTTTTTAAAAACGCTTCTGGGTTTGGATCTTTTTCTTGTGATGAGATTTTTTAGCTACCTTTAGTTTACGTTTACAGTGATAGTATAAAGCACCGTTTTCTATAGATTCTCCAGTTTCTTCTTCCAATATTGCCATAAGTTCTACATAATAAGTAATTGTTGATTTACTATCAGAAACTTTTGTTTCGAATAAGTTTATCATTTTATCAGAAATAGTTCGCAAATTATTACCTCCGTTTTTTTCATAATCCTGAAGCCAAACACGAATAGTTTTTTCCTGTCTTCCTGGTTTTTTACCAATATCACTCTGATAAGTATATTTTTCTTTTTTAACAAAAAGTAAAGTTTGAATCCTATCTCGTTTCAATGAAGATTATGTACTAGAAAATAACTTTTCAAGTATCTGCAGATCTTCGGTTATAATAGTATTTATTATTTTAGGTATAAACAAAGACAAGAATTATTCTAGTGAATTCAAAGCGGATTTGGTATAAATAAAATAATTTTTATCATTTTTCTAATTTGAAACTTCCATATCGATAAATTGAAGTTTATTATTTTTCCATTCAAATCGCCAAATGTAGTTGAATTTCACATAATTTTTACTTCGATAAATAATTGAATTTTCTTCTTTTGACCCCAAGACAAAGTCATAAAACATAAAAACCTTTTCATCTTGAATTTTAATTTTATAATTTTTTGTATATTCAATATTATCAACTGTTAAACTATAAAGAGCCGCGTTTTGTGACCAACCCAGATTTTCAATTTTAATGTTTTTTAAAATATCTTTCAAATAGTTATAACTATCATCTTCAACAAATATATCTTCTGAAAAATCAAAATTAGTTTTCAATATTCTTTCATCATCATTCAAACATGCAATTTTAAAGTTATTGATTTCAGTTAGAAGTTGGTTTCTTTCTGATTTTAATACATCGATTTTTTTCTGTAGAAAATCAATATTTTGTTGTTCTGTTTTATCAAATTTTATCTTATCATTATTACCAATTGGTTTGTACCATTCTTGATCTTCAAAATAATAATATACTTCTGGCTTCAAAAAAGCATAACCTTTTCGAGCATATAAATCATTGATTAAAAATTGTAATTCTTCAACGCCTAGATTTTGTATTTGTTCTATTTTCAGAAGTTGTTTAGAACAAGTTGAACAGTTCTTAATTTCTTGTGCGTTTATACAATTTACTGCTAAAAAAAGCACTAATAATACTTCATTTTTCATAAAAATGAAATTTGATTAATACTAAATTTATTAATTTTTTTATTATATTTAAGTGTTAATTTAAAAATACTTATGAAAATGAATATTAATGCAAAAGATTACATTACAGAACAACAATTTTGGGATATTATTGAACGTTCCAACAAAGGAAAAAATTTGGTAGATATTTTGATGCCTCTAACAAAACAAGAAATTATTGGTTATGTTTATTGGTGGAATCATTTTAATATCATTTCATATCGTCAAGATTTATGGGCAGTTGCCTATGTTGTTTTGGGTGGATGTAGCGATGATGGATTTGATTATTTTAGATTTTGGCTGGTTGCTCGAGGTAAAGATGTGTATTATGCAGCTTTGGAAAATGCAGATTCATTGTGCAATCAATTTTTGAACTTACCAAGTGATGAATATCCTGAAGCAGAAGTTCTTGATTATGCATATATAGAAGTGTTCAATGAACGTTTTGGAAAAGATTCCTTTTATTCTGATGAGGAATGTGATTTTGATTATACACGTCCAGAAATTGTTTTTAATTGGGAAGAAGATGACGAAGAAAGTATTCGTGAAGTTGTTCCCAAAACTTTTGATAAATGGTGGGGAAATGATGAGTTTTAAAAATTCTAAAAAACAAAAAGAGATCATCTAAAAAACTAGAGATTTCTTCATAATTATAAAATTATCTAAAAGTTAAATAATCATTTAAAACTACATTATATCATTTAGCAATATAAAAGTAGTTTTTCTCATTTTATAGTTGGTTAGGTTTGGTCTAAATGTATTATTAAAACACTTATAATAAGGTAATTAAAATATTACTTTTAAATTCTGATTTTTTTGAATTTAAAAATATCTTTTTATGTTCTTTTGAGAATAAATTGTATTTTTGAAATAAAACGAAATATAATTATGAGTATTCAAAAAGCATTATTAGTCGAATTAGAACGCGAGAAAAACAACACGTTACGAATCCTGAACAACTTACAAAACGATAAGTTTGATTATAAGCCACATCCAAAATCGATGTCGATGGGAGAGTTAGCAAATCATATTGTAGAATTACACAATTGGGTGGAATTGGCTTTAGAACGTGATACATTTGATTTTCATACCGATTACAAACCTTCAACTTATACAACAGTCGAAGAATTGAAAACTGTTTTAGAAGATGGTTATTTGCGAAATAAAGCATTAATCGAAAATTTAAATGAAGCTGCTTATTTAAATACTTGGACTTTAAAAGCTGGTGAACATGTAATTGTTTCACTTCCAAAAGCTGGAGCGCTACGTTTTATTATTAATAATCACCTGATCCATCACCGCGGTCAATTAACGGTTTATATGCGTTTGTTAGACATTCCGGTTCCTGGAATATATGGTCCATCTGCAGATGATAAGCAATAAGCTTTTATCAAAACCTTCTCGAGATGAAATAAGATTCACGGATATATGATTTTCTAATACTTCTTTTACACAATTCAGCTTAAATGCTAAAT
>SMEN01000034.1_pt1 | contig 52808 bp, 55 predicted proteins | sample 2456271 | NCBI WGS metagenome assembly SMEN01 (sample SAMN10132593, study PRJNA489261) | soil metagenome | isolation source: day1 control-loamy sand soil ammended with raw manure from dairy cow... | place: USA | collected 2015-04-01 | reverse complement strand
TTCTCCATCGTAACTATGTCCAACAATTAAATCGGGTTGTAAATCTAAAACCAATTCTAAATTTACATTTTCGTTATCATCTAATTCGGTAATTTTATGCGCATCAATATCCTTTCGAATTACTTCATTTGAGATATAATCAAGTCCAGGAAAACCAACTAACGAATTTTCAACCCCTAACTCAACCAGCGAAGGAATATGCGTAGTTGAAGTGACAACTGCCTTTTTAATAGGTATTTGAATTTGCATAAAATTCGATAAACTATCTGGAATCGAATTTAAATCTTTACTCAAAACATACGTATATTTTTGTTCTGAATTTGGCCAAGGATTGGTTACTTTTAAAACAGAAAAATCATCATATTGCAATAATTCAAAACCCGTTGCATAAACGATTTCATTTTTTACAATTTCGCTTTTTTGAATCGAATTTTCTTTTTCCTTACAAGAAACAAGCATAACAAATCCAATACAAACTATTGATTTCAAAAAATTAAATTTCATTCTGTTTTATTTTAAATCACAAATGTAGTTTTTAATTTTATTACCAACCAAATTATCAAGTTGATAAAAAAGATTTGCATTCTAATTAATTACGTCTAAATTTGCATTGTATTAGGTTGCATTTTTAACAATTGCATTAATAGGGAAATAGGTGCGAATTTTTCAATTCCTATGCTGTACCCGCAACTGTAAGCTTATCTGATTTCAGATACATTCGAACTCACGCCACTGATTTTTATCGGGAAGGCCGAATATAGCAAGCCAGGAGACCTGCCTAAAGATTACTAACAAAAAAGTGAACCTTCGGGAAAAAAGGTAGAAACGATGCTATTTAAACAAATTTCATATTTTGTAATTTTTACGTGTACTTCTTTTGCATTTGCGCAAGAGCAAGCAACTATCATTTTGGATGAATTAATCATATCTGATTACAAATTAAATTCGCACAATAAAACTCAAACCATTCATAAAATCAACGATTCCATTATCCAACAAGCCAATGGAAATTTGACTGATTTACTGTTAATGAATTCATCGATTTATTTTAAAGAAAATGGTTCAGGAATGGTTTCATCTCCAAGTTTTCGAGGAACAACAGCGCAACAAACCAGCGTTCTTTGGAATGGAATTGGAGTGAATTCTTTGTTTTTAGGTCAAACTGATTTTAATTCCATTTCCTACAAAGAATTTTCAGAAATTGCGATAAAACCAGGAGGTGGAAGCGTTTTATATGGTTCAGGTGCCATTGGTGGAACCATACATTTAAACAATCCAATTCGATTTGAGAAACGTTTGGATAATACGTTACAATTGGGTTACGGAAGTTTTAACACCTTCAGAATCAATAATAATTTTACCCTAAGTAACGAAAAATGGTTTGCGCAAATTAACATCAATCGCAATCAATCTGATAATGATTTTGAAGTTAAAAATCGAACTTGGAAAAACACCAACGGACAATTTTATAACAACAGTGCGAGCGCTACGATTGGATATAAAATAGATTTAAAAAATACGTTATCGTTTTATTCGACGTATTTTAATGATGAACGTCATTTTTCTTTGGTTTCTGAAAATCAAACCAAAACAAAATATCAAAATTCGTATTTCAGAAATATTTTACATTGGAAAAACGAAGGTGATTCATACAAATCAAATGCGAGAATTGCTTATTTTAATGAAGGTTACAAATATTTCAATAATCTACCGACCGATGATTATTCGTCAGGAAACGTAAATTCTTTGATTGCAAAATATGATTTTGAATATTTTGTTTCCCATAACTTTAGTTTAAACGCAATCATTGATTACACCAATCACCACGGAACAGGTAAAAATTCTGGAATTAAATCGGCAAGGCAAGAAGTTTTAGGATTAAGTGTTTTAGCCAATCATCGCTTTAATGAGAAAATGGGTTATGAAATTGGATTTAAACAAGAAATAAATAATTCGTATGAAAATCCATTCTTATATTCTGCTGGTTTTTACTACAAACCAACAAACGTTTATCAATTAAAATTTAACGGTTCAAAAAATTTTAGAATTCCAACTTTCAACGATATTTTCTGGGAACCAGGAGGAAATAAATCGCTTCAGCCAGAAACGAGTTTCCAGTTTGATTTACGAAACGAGTTTACATTCAAAAAATTTAGTTTTGGACTTAATGCATATTACACTAAAATTGATAATAAGCTGCAATGGATTCCAAATAATACCGGAATTTGGGAAGCTCAGAATTTAAAATCAGTTGCGATAAAAGGTGCCGAATTTGATGTTCAATATCAGTTTGCTTTAAACAAAAATCAATTCAAAATTCAGGGAACTTATGCCTATACTAATTCGCAAGACACCGAATTAAAAAAACAATTGATTTATACTCCTATTCATAAAATAACTGGGCAAATATCATATAATTATGAAAAATTTTCAGCTGGAATACAAACGATTTATAACGGTGCTGTTTTTACGACCGCAAGTAATTTAAACTCTTCAAAAATTGAAGCTTACGCATTAATCAATGCAAATATGCAATATCATTTTGGAAAGAAAATCAAACAAAGTTTAATCTTCGAAATTAAAAACATAACCGACGTGAATTACGAAAATGTAATTAACCGACCAATGCCTGGGAGAAATTTTAACATTCAATTAATCACCAAATTTTAATATGAAAAAATTAGTTTTATCATTAGCTATTATTGCTTTTGCAACATCATGTAGCAATGTAGATGATAGTTCAGAAAACACCGAAGTTCCGAATATAGAAAAACCATACGCAAACGGAATTTTAATTACCAATGAAGGAAATTTCACAAGTTCAAATGCAGAAATATCTTTTATCAAAAATGATTTAAGTACAGTTTACAACAAGATTTTTGCAACAAATAACTCGAATGCAACTTTAGGCGATGTCGCTCAATATATGGCTTTTAATAATGATTTGGCATATATTGTAATGAATAATTCAAGTACAATTGAGATTGTTGATCGTTATACCTTTAAGAAAGTAAACCAAATTACCGCAAATTTAAATGCACCAAGAGCCATAGCTTTTTCAAACGGAAAAATTTATGTTTCGAATGCAAACGATAATACGGTTACAGTCTATAATGCAAACACAAATGCATTTATCAAATCAATATCATTAGACAATCAGCCAGAAAAATTAGTAGCAACATCGAATTACGTTTATGTACAATCTAGTTCTTATGCTGATGCAAATACGGTTGAAATCATCAATTCATCTTCAGACACAAACACAAAAGATTTAAGTTTTGAACTTACAATGAACGGAATTACATTGGATTCGAATATGATTTTTGTTTTAGGTTCAGACGAAAATAAAACTGAAATTTCAAAAATCGAAAATGAAGCGATAACTAAAACAATTTCAAACGTAAGTTTAAAAAGTTCAAGATATCTGACATTGGATAACAATAATTTATATTTTACAAATGGAACAGGAATTTATACCCTTTCAAAAGATTTAAACAGTATTCCATCTACTCCAATATTTAATGTAAACGACAATAGTTGGTCAACTTTATACGGCTTTAATGTCATAGACGGAAAAGTATTTAGTTCGGACGCAAACGGATTTACAGATAACAGTATCATCACTGTTTACGATTTAACAGGAAATGTATTAAAAACATTTACAACTGAAATCGGGACAAACGGATTTTATAAAAACTAAATTTCATAATCTTAAATAAACAATCAAAGAAAGTTTCTTAATCGAAACTTTCTTTTTTTTTACAAAAAATTAAAATAGCATTAAAACATACTATTTTTTATTATATTTGAACTTTAATTAGTTTACAAAAATACCATTATAATGAATTATAATCTTTTAATTGAAATTTTAAAGATAACTGAAGAATTTGAATTAGACACGACAAAAAAAAATGCTTCGATAGATGATTTCATCAAATGGATAGCTCAAAATAAATACAAAGAAGATATTTCGGAACCAGATTGGGAAGGAAAAGAAAATGGAAGAAGTCCTGAAAGTATAATTAACACTTTAATAATAAATATGAATAGATATGCGAAATTTTATTCCAAATCGATTATACAAGGATCTGATTTTGCTTCACAAGAAGATTTTATCTATTTGATAAATTTAAAAGCACTAGGAAGTATGTCCAAAATGCAATTAATCAAAAAAAACTTACAAGATAAAGCAACTGGTATTCAAATCATAAATCGATTATTAAAGAATGAATGGATTGAACAAAAATCATCTACTGAAGACAAAAGAAGCCACTTAATTCAGATTACAACAAAAGGCAAAGAATATTTAGAATTATCAATGCAAAAAATTCGTAAAGCCACAAATATTGTTGCTGGAGATTTGGATTATCAAGAAAAAATGCAACTTATTTATCTATTAAACAAATTAGATAAGTTTCATAATAAAATATATTTTGAAAATCAAACAACTGAAGATTTATTTATTTAAAAAATGACCAAAATAAAACATAGAATTGCAATAATTGGAGCTGGATTTTCTGGGATTTCAGCAGCTTGTTATGCAGCAAAGGCTGGTCAGGAAGTTCACGTTTTCGAAAAAAATGAAAGTGCTGGTGGCAGAGCAAGGAAATTCACAACCCAAAATGGTTACACCTTTGATATGGGACCAAGTTGGTATTGGATGCCAGATATTATAGAAAACTTTTTTAGAGATTTTAATTACAAAACATCAGATTTTTATCAATTAATTGAACTAAATCCTCAGTTTGAAATGGTTTTTGAAGATGAAATCATAAGTATTCCTGCAGATTATAACGATTTAAAAAAACTATTTGAATCAATAGAAAAAGGAGCTGGTAATCAACTGGATCTTTTTATGGAAGATGCAAAATATAAATACGAAGTTGGTATGCAAGATTTTGTTCAGAAACCTTGCCATTCTTGGTTTGAATTTGTGTCTTTAAAGATTGCCAAAAGTGCGATTAAACTAGATTTATTAAAAAATTTTAAAGATTTTGTTGGTCAATATTTCAAAAATGAAAAACTGAGAGCTTTAATGGAATTTCCCGTAATATTTTTAGGAGCTATGCCTAAAGATATTCCAGCGTTGTATAGTTTAATGAATTACGGCGGATATAAATTAGGAACTTGGTATCCGTTAGGAGGTTTCTCTAAAATTATAGACGGAATGTATCAAGTAGCAAAGAACTTAGGCGTTAATTTTCATTTTAATAGTCCAATTGATAAGATTAACGTAGAAAATGGCAGAGCAAAAAGTATTTCTATTAACAATAAATCCATTGCCTTTGATGGAATCATAGCATCGTCTGATTATGCTTTTACTGAAAACAAATTACTTGAGCCACAATACAGAAATTATCCTTCATCATATTGGGAGAAAAAAACTTTTGCACCTTCTTGTTTAATTTTTTATTTAGGTTTTAACGAACGTATTTCAAATTTAAAACATCATACTTTATTCTTTGAAAACGATTTAAATAATCATGCGTTTGAAATTTATGAAGATAAAAAATGGCCAACAAAACCACTTTTTTACACTTGTTGTCCATCAAAGACAGATAATACAATTGCACCAGAAAATCATGAAAATGTCTTTTTATTAATGCCGATTGCGACAGGAATTATTGATAGCGAACAAGAACGTGAAAAGTATTTCGATGAAATGATTCAGCGCTTAGAAAAGCACACAAAAACAACAAATCTGAAGTCTAAAATAGATTATAAAAGAAGCTATTGTTTAAATGATTTTATTATCGATTATCATGCTTACAAAGGAAATGCTTATGGTTTAGCAAATACTTTATCTCAAACGGCTGTTTTAAAACCATCTATACAGAATAAGAAGGTAAAAAATATATTTTACACCGGACAATTAACAGTTCCTGGCCCAGGTGTTCCTCCTTCTCTGATTTCTGGTAAAATTGCAGCAACAGAAATTTTAAAAATACTTTAAAATCAGTCTTTAAAATTGCTAAGAAAAACTAATTAAAGTCAAAAACTCCAATTTATGAAAAAATTATTTGATGAATTATCTGTAAAAATATGTGAAGAAACAACTAAGAAATACAGTACGAGTTTTTCTTTAGGAATTTTGGCATTAAAACCAATGATTAGACCCGCTATATATTCAATTTATGGTTTTGTTCGCTTGGCTGACGAAATTGTAGATAGTTTTCATGGTTATGATAAAGAACGATTATTAAAAAATTTACGTGAAGAAACTATTTACGCAATCGAACATAAAATCTCCATAAATCCTATTATTCATGCCTTTCAGGAAGTTGTAAATGAATATAAAATAGATTGGAATTTGATAGATACATTCTTAAAAAGTATGGAAATGGATTTACAAGAAATTATCTACGACTCCAATCAATACAAACAATATATTCTTGGCTCGGCTGAAGTTGTTGGTTTAATGTGTTTACAAGTTTTTGTTCATGGAGATAAAAAACAATATGACGATTTAAAACCTTTTGCAATGAAATTAGGCTCTGCTTTCCAAAAAATAAATTTCTTAAGAGATTTAAAAGACGATTATCAAGTTTTAGGTAGAACCTATTTTCCTAATCTAGACATGAACGTGTTTAATCAAAATGTGAAAAAAGATATTGAAAAAGATATTGAGAAAGAATTTAAAGAAGCTTTAATCGGAATTAAAAAATTACCAAACTCATCTAAATTTGGTGTTTATTTAGCTTATAGATATTACGTTTCTTTATTTAATAAAATCAAAAAAACATCTGCTCATCAGATCTTAAATGAACGAATTAGAATTAACAATTCAAAAAAAATCACGTTGATGATGGGAAGTTATTTACAATTTAAATTTACAGGAATATAAAACTAATCGGTATATTAAATTTTGCTCTAATATTCATATCATTACAAATAAATAATTTGATTGAATTACGTTCAAATTATCCAAAAGCACTGAATGATAAACAAATTTGTAATGACATGATCACTATTTTAAGTAAAGAAAACTTAAATACGATAGAGAAAGGTTATTACGGAGCCTATTTAGTCATTTGGGCTAATCACATATGGAATCCGATGGATAAGTTAAGTACTTTTAAAAAAGGAAAAATTGTACTAGAAAATGCAATTAAAGAAGATCCGAAGAATGTTGAGTTACGTTTTTTAAGATTATCAATTCAATCTAATGTTCCAAAAATTTTAAATTATGATCAAAACATCATGTCTGATTTAACCTTTATCAAAGAGCATAAAGATAAAATTCAAACTAATGAACTACTCAAAATGGTAAACGAATTAATAATTAATGCTGAAAATTCTAATTAAATGATAACAAATATATTCATTGTTTTTGTGACTTTTTTTCTAATGGAAGGGTTAACATGGTTGATTCATAAATATGTTATGCACGGTTTTTTATGGTATTTACATAAAGACCACCACGATCATTCTACAGATGGTCCGTTTGAAAAAAACGACTATTTTTTTATCATATTTGCCATACCTGCTATTGCATTAATGTATCTAGGCTCTCAAAACAATTTTAATTACATTTTTTATATCGGACTTGGAATTACGTTTTATGGCTGGGCATATTTTTTTGTACACGATATATATATTCACCAACGTTTTAAATTTTTAAGAAATACCAAAAACATTTATTTACTTGGTATTCGTAGAGCACATAAACAACATCATAAACATATTACTAAAGAAAAAGGTGAATGTTTTGGTTTTTTATATGTCCCTTTTAAATATTTCAAACATTATAAAAAAATTAAATCATGATGTACACTTATTTACTTGTTAATTTTTTATCAATTATAATTTGTTTTATTTTTTCATATCATCATAAAATCCAATTTAACTTATACTTTAAACCGTTTATTATTTCAGCAATAATAGTAGCAATACCATTCATTATCGGAGATGCCATATTTACTAAAATGGGCGTTTGGTGGTTTAATTACGATTATGTTTTAGGATTTAAAATATATAATTTACCCATCGAAGAAATTTTATTTTTTCTTTGTATTCCCTTTGCGTGTATTTACACCTATTATTGTTTAAATAAATTCTTTAATCTTAGTTGGAATAAAAAAATAGTAGATATTTTTACGTTATTTTGTGTTGCTTTCTGTATTACAGTTGCTTCAATGAATACAGAACACATTTATACTTTTGTAACATTTTTTTCGTGTGCATTATTAATGGTCATATTAAAATTTGTCATAAAAGTAAATTGGATTGGAAACTTAGCTGTAGTTTATGGAATTCTAATGTTACCTTTTTTTATTGTAAATGGAGTTTTAACAGGAACAGGTTTAGAAAGCCCGATTGTGAACTACAACCCCAAAGATTTTATGGGAATACGAATTTTAACCGTTCCTCTTGAAGATGCTGTTTACGGATATAATATGATTGCTTTAAACTTATTACTTTTCAACTATCTTGCTAAAATAAAACAAGTAAATTAATTCTAAGCTTCTCTAAAAAATGAGAAGCTTTCTTTTTTTTATCTTATATTTACAAAAACTATTAAAATGGCTAAGGAAAATAACGACAGAAGAAATTTTATTCTTATGTTAATCTTTTTAGGATTGGTATTAATTTCAAGTGTTTTGATTTTTGATTGGGTTATGAGTAAGGAATCTAAACTTGAGCAAACTGAACCTGAAACATTTGAAACTCCAGAACAAGCTTATCTTGAAACAAAAGAAATCTTGTTTGATGTTTCTTCTAAAATCAATAAAGGAATTTATTCGTTAGAAAAAATAAATTCAATAAAAAACTAAAATTATGAAAACAATACTAAGATACTTATGCTTATCAGTTGCTTGTATTGGATTTTCAATCACGAGTAACGCTCAAGATTTAATTGAATCATTTAAAAATCAACCCAATGTTGAAACGGTTGCGGTGAACAAAAAAATGTTTCAAATGATGTCCAATGTTAAAATGGACATGAATGACAAAGAAAATCAAGCGTATTTAAATCTAATTAAGAAACTAGATGATTTAAAGCTTATTTCTACTAAAAACACAACTTCATCTGGCAAAATGAAAACCTATGTTGTGAGTTATGTAAAAACAAATTCGATGAACGAATTAATGACTCTTTCTGAAAACGGCTCGACAACCATTTTTTACGTTGACCCAAATTCAACAAAAGAAAGTATCAAAGAATTATTAATGTTTGTAAGCGGGAACGAAACAATTATTCTTTCAATAAAAGGTAGTTTTAGCCTAAACGAACTGAGTTTAGTTACGAACAAAATGAAACTTCCAGTTGGAAATTCTTTAAATAAAATGTCAAAATAAAAAAACAGCCTTGAACTATAAATATTTCGAGGCTGTTTTTTTATTGTTTTAAATTCAAATCAAAGGTTTTTACTAGAAGTTCCAAATCTGGATTTTTCTCTAATAAATGGTTGTATTTATCTTCAATCGTAAAAGCTTTTTTAATTTTTATTTCTTCATTTACTTCGATATGAATTTCGATTCCATAATTATTTAATTTCTTACGTAGATAATTTACTAAATCATATTTATTCTCGTCGAAACTAATTTTAGAACCCTCGTTCGGGAGTTCGATATTTATGATATAACCATTCAATTGAGGAACCGACATTTTCATCGTTGAATACATCAACATACGACCGGTTTTATAGAAACGATCAGCAATGAAATCCCAATGCTCAATCATTTCTTCGAATGTAAAATCTTCTTTTGGCAAATCTTCCGGATTAACGGTTGCCTTACTTAATGAAGCTTCTAATTCTTTTTTACGTTTGATACTTTTTAATGATAAAGCGGAAACGGAATATTCATTATTTTGCGTATTCAGAACTATCTTTTGTGTTTGAATCTCTTCTTCAGATTTATCTTCAGTTGTTGAATTTGAGTTATTTTCTTCAACTTTTTGATTAAAATCAGTATTTGATTCAGAAACGATATTTTCATTTTCTGTCGAAATAACAGGTTTTAATGCAAAAAAACTTGGTGGAACTATGAACCGATTAGATTTTTTTTTTCATCCATTTGAGTCAAAGATGCTAATTGCATCAAACATAACTCAACCATTAATCGTTGATTTTGACTGGTTTTGAATTTTAAATCACAATCATTTGCCAAATTAATTCCAGCTATCAATAATGAAATTGGAAGTTTCTGAGCTTGAACTAAAAATAATTGTTTATTTTCATCACTCACTTCTAATAAATTCAAAGTTTCAGGATTTTTACAAACCATCAAATTTCTAAAATGAGAAGCCAAACCAGCAACAAAATGTTGTCCATCAAAACCTTTAGCTAAGATGTCGTTATAAGCCAAAAGTAAATTTGGAATATCATTTACAATAATCATATCCGTGATTCGTAAATAATAATCGAAATCTAAAACATTTAAATTTTCAGCAACAGCTTGACGCGTCAAATTATTTCCACAATATGAAACCACACGGTCAAAAATTGATAAAGCATCACGCATTGCACCATCAGCTTTTTGAGCAATGATTTGCAAAGCATCTTCTTCGTAAGAAATATTTTGACTACGAGCAACCTCAGCTAAGTGGTCTTTTGCATCAGCAATTGTAATTCTCTTAAAATCAAAAATCTGACAGCGAGATAAAATCGTTGGAATAATCTTATGTTTTTCTGTCGTAGCTAAAATAAAAATCGCATGTTTTGGTGGTTCCTCCAAAGTTTTCAGGAAAGCATTGAAAGCCGCCGATGAAAGCATGTGAACCTCATCGATAATATAAACTTTATATTTTCCGGTTTGAGGTGGTATTCTTACTTGGTCAATCAGATTTCGTATATCATCAACCGAATTATTTGAAGCAGCATCTAATTCAAAAACATTGAAAGCAAAATCTTCATTCGGGTCATCGTAACCTTCCTGATTAATTTTTCGTGCTAAAATACGTGCACAAGTTGTTTTACCAACTCCTCTTGGTCCAGTAAATAATAAAGCTTGCGCCAAATGATTATTATCAATCGCATTAACTAATGTATTGGTAATGGTCTGTTGTCCGACAACATCTTTGAATGTTTGCGGACGATATTTTCGCGCAGATACTATAAATTGTTCCATGGTAAAAATTATGACTACAAATATATGTAATTAATAGAATTTATCAAACTTTTAGTAGTTTCACTTACTCAGGAAAATAACCAGAATCACCTAATTTTGCCTTCCAAATTTGATTTAAATTATTGATATTGTATTTCTTTTTAGGAGGATAATAATTTATTTTTCCTTCTTCTTGTAATTCCAATAAAATACGTTCAATATAAAAATCTTCTAAAGTCGTATCTGGGTCAAATTTCGTTTTTAGATTAATATCAAAAAGTTTTGCCGTTTGATTTGACCAAAAAGCTTTCCAACCACTTTTAAATTCTTTAATCAAAGAAAAAGTAGTTTGTCCGGTTTGTCTATCAATCAATTTAACTAAAATTTGTCCATCTTTTCTAGATAAACTTTTCAATTTATCTTTAAACTGACTTTCTAGATAATCTTGTGAAGCGTTGATGTATTTCCTTTTTTCTCTATTGGTTTTAAACTTAGCTAAATTTTCATTTACTGTAGTTAAAGCTTCGGAAGTAGCAACAACATAAGGATAAACTCTTAGAATTCTTCTACGCAAAATACTATTTGCTTTCATTCTTTCTAGTTCTTCCTTAGTAAAATTAATATTCATTTCAGTAAGCATATACTCAGTTTCTATCTCACCGTCTTCATTAACAACAGTAGAAAGTGTATCAGCATATTTCTGCCAATCATTTACTTGAGCAGTAATTTTCTGAGAAAAGAAAATCAATATAAATATAAAAAAAAGCTGTTTCATAATCGTTCATTTGATAATCAAATTTATATATATTTTTAAAAGGTTGAACATCAAAATCAGTATTTTTGTAAAAAAGATTAAAACATGGAAACAAAAAATATATTAAACGATAAATCTATTGCTTTTTTAGAACAATATTTGAACAATGCTTCCCCAACAGGATTTGAAAGTGAAGGTCAAAAACTTTGGATGGATTATTTAAAACCTTACGTTGATACTTTTTTTACAGATACTTACGGAACTTGTGTTGGAGTTATCAATCCAGATGCACCGTACAAAGTTGTTATTGAAGGACATTCAGATGAAATTTCTTGGTATGTGAATTACATAACCGAAGAAGGAATGATTTACGTAATCAGAAACGGAGGTAGCGATCAAATGATTGCACCAAGTAAACGTGTTAATATTCATACGAAAAATGGAATCGTAAAAGGTGTTTTTGGATGGCCAGCAATTCATACAAGAAACCGTGGTGGTGAAGGTGATAAAGCTCCAAAAATTGAAACGAATTTTATTGATTTAGGTTGTGAATCTAAAGAAGAAGTCGAGAAATTAGGTGTTCATGTTGGATGTGTGATTACCTATCCTGATACTTTTGAAATTCTAAACGGAAATAAATTTGTTTGTCGTGCTTTAGATAATCGTGTTGGAGGATTTATGATTGCGGAAGTTGCACGTTTATTAAAAGAAAATAATATTTCATTACCTTTTGGATTGTATATTACCAATTCGGTTCAAGAAGAAGTTGGTTTACGAGGTGCAGAAATGATTACGCAAACCATCAAACCAAATGTTGCGATTGTTACCGATGTTTGTCACGATTCTACAACTCCTATGATTGATAAAAAGATTGAAGGTGAATTAAAAATCGGAAAAGGTCCAGTTATTACTTATGCACCAGCGGTTCAAAACAATTTACGCGAATTGATTATCGATACAGCTGAGGCAAATAATATTCCGTTTCAACGTTTAGCGTCGTCTCGTGTTACTGGAACAGACACAGATGCTTTTGCTTATAGCAACGGAGGAGTTGCTTCTGCTTTGATTTCGCTTCCATTGCGTTACATGCACACAACGGTTGAAATGGTTCATAGAGAAGATGTCGAAAACGTAATTAAATTAATTTACAATACGCTTCTTAAAATTGAAAACAACGAAACATTTAGTTATTTTAAATAAAAGAAAAGCCTCGAAATTTCGAGGCTTTTCTTTTATTTACTATTTTCTAAAAACCGTTCAGTAATAAAATCAATATCTTTGATAGACTTTCTGCACCAATCAATTTTTTTTTCTAGGATTTCTTGTTCTGATAATTTCCATTCAACTTCGCTTCTTCTTAATTTATTGGTCAATTGTTGAATGATAATTGCAGCTGAAACTGAAATATTTAAACTTTCTGTAAAACCAACCATCGGAATCTTTAAAAATGTATCAGCTTGTTTCATAATATCCTCTGATAAACCCAAACGCTCAGTTCCGAAAAAAATGGCTGAAGGTTTTGAAACATCAAAATCTTCTAAATGAAAAGCATCGACATGCGGAGTTGTTGCGACTATTTGATATCCTTTTGCTTTCAACGAATCAATACAAGCTTGATTGTTGTTATAACGATGAATATCAACCCACTTCTCTGCTCCCATCGCTATTTCTTTATCAATGGTTTTACCGTATTTCTGTTCGATAACATGTAAATCTTGTAAACCAAAAACCTCACAACTACGCATAACAGCACTGGTATTATGCAACTGAAACAAATCTTCGCAAACAATAGTTAAATGTTTGGTACGATTATCTAAAACTTCTAAAAAACGTTCTTTTCTTCGGTCAGTAACTATGTTTTCTAAATAGGCTAAATAATTCTCGTCTTGAAAAAGAAAGTCGATATTTTGTGGCATTGCAAAGATTTTTTACAAAGATAACATTTCAAATGTATTCGATTTAAGAAATGCTTATGAATCAAATATAAAATAGTTGATTAACTTCGCACAAACAAAATATTCTCATGAAATTTATACCTTTTATATGTTTAGCGTTTTTATTTTCTTGCAATAAGAAAGAAGAAATCAAAACGGTTGTAGTAACTCCAAAAATTCCTGCATCGGAAATGTACACTTTAGAAACCCAAAATTTCTTTATTGATGTTCCTGAAGGATTCGCGGTTAATGAAATGAAAATTGCGAACAAATATGCAATGAAAGATTTTATTAAAAGTGATAGTTTGCAATATTTCTTAATTGCTTCGGATAAAATTGATTCTAAAATAACCATCGATTTTAATTCCAATTTTGTGAGTTCTGATTTAAGCTTGAATGATTTAAATAAAACGATTTATCAGAATTATAAAGATAAATTCAAAGACGAAACGATGAATATTTCTGTTCAAAAAGATACTTTAATTGGAAATAAACAAGTGAATTATTTAGTTTTTTCTACTTTGTTTAATGAAAAACCAGAACAGACGATGTATGTTTTCATTAAAGAGAATAACCAAATAGTAAATCTTAATTTTAAAATTGATGACATTTCAAACAAAATTCATCAAGATAAAATCAATTGGAAAATCATTGAAAGTGTTGGGTTAAAAGAAATTTAAATTTTTGCAATTATGAACGTCATTGAAGCTTTATTTACCTCTTTGAAGTTAAAAGTTCAAAAAGAATATATGTTAATTACTCCAAATGGAGATTTAAAAAGTTTAAACATTAAATAAAAAAAAAGACTTGTTAGAATAAACTAGCAAGTCTTTAAAATGTAACACAACTTACATTTTTTATATAAAAATAATGAATGTTCTATGCTGGAACTAAGGTTTTTGATTTTAGATAAACCAACGTTTTATTAATATAAGGCGTACAAATTACCAAAACAATCATTGCTAAAATAATCCAAGACATCATTTCGTAATAATCCATTGCATAACGTAAACTCGCTTGCTGATTCACATCGGCAATTACTAATTTTTGCCCAGCTTTTTCGGTCAAAGAAGGCAACATTCCATTCGTTGATAATTTATTCATATATCGATTAATTTCATCGTGATAAACCGTATTTGCATAAGTAATATTATCCTGAAAACGATTGTAATGCTGACTTTTTCTGAATAAACTAAAATAGTTTATCAATCCCATACTTACAGTAAATCCTAAATAACGAACACACAAAGCGATTGCTGCAGCCGATGGTCCCAACTTTATATCTACTGATGAAATGATGTAAATAATGGTTGGAACCATAATCATTCCAACACCAATTCCTTGACAAAGTAAAGGCAAAAAATAATAACTTTCATTTGCGGAAACATTGAATAAAAAATACATCGCTACGTGAAAAATTAATAAAAACAAAAAGCCTGTTCCCCAAATAAATCGAATATTTCGTTTTTGTAACAATAATGCACAAGAAATAACAACACCTAAAACCAATCCTGAAAGATTAAAAATGTTTATATATGAAATATGTCTCGGGTCAAATTTTAGAATCTGTTCAAAATAGTTATTTGTAATTCCTGAAGCGAAACGACAGATATACATAATGAACAAAACCAAACACCCGATTTTAAAATTTCTGAATTTAAATATTTGTAAATTGATATATGGTCTTTTCAGGTTGAATTGCCGATAAGCAAAAAAGAAAATAAAAATCAATAAACCTATTCCAACGATTCTCAAGTCTGTGTCTTCAAACCAATAATATTGTTGTCCGTAAGCCATTAAATATCCAAACAATATCAAAATTGTACTGTACAAAACGAAGCTTTCCCAATCTAAATCATATAACGGAAATTTGACCTGTAGACGCACGTAATTCATGGAAAGTAAAATCATCATTAGCCCGGGCATAAATGAAAAAACAGCAATTTTATATAAAAAATTATAATCAAATTGGTCGATTAAATCCGCGGTTACTATATTATTAAACGGCGTTGTACAAATTAACATACCAAAGAAAATAGAGAAACTTATTTCGCGTGCCTTTTCGGATTCAATTCGTGTAAAAATAGTTGATAACGATAAATTTACTGAACTTGCAAACAACATTCCCTGTAGAAAACGCAATGGAAAGATCACATATAATTCCATTGAATTATACAAAATTACACAGGAAATAATTTGAAGAATATTGAAAATAATAAAATATTCTTTTGTCGCTAGAAACGAGAAAAAACGACGTTCTAAACTATAAAACCCAACAAAACCAGCATAGAACAAAGTCACAGCAAATTGCATATCTTTAGGTTCACAACCATAATGACCTGCCGAAGCATTCAAATTGGCTTGCGGTAAAAAAAACAGCACCATACTTGGCATAAGAATCGTAAAAAGAATAATTTTCACCAACCATTCTGGAACCCAGCTTTTAAATAAATCTTTTGGATTATTTGGTTGCATTATTTTGTTTTTTAGGAACGTAAACATTCACGTTCATTCCTGATTTTAGTAAATCTTCATCATCATTTTCACCGATTAACTCGATACGAACAGGAACACGTTGCACAATTTTTACGTAGTTTCCGGTAGCATTATCAGGCGGAAGCAAAGAAAAACTAGAACCTGTTGCAGGAGAAATTGATATAATTTTACCTTCAAAATCAATATCTGGATATGCATCTGCAATTAACTTAACCGAATTTCCGATTCGCATTTCACTAATTTGAGTTTCTTTAAAGTTGGCTACAATCCATTTAGGTGTTTCATCATTTACGATATAAGCCAACACTTGTCCAGGATTAATCATTTGTCCAATTTCAATGGTACGTTTTCCCATTCTACCGTTATATGGAGCGGTAATTACAGTATAACCGACATCTAAATTCTTACGTTGTTTCAGAGCTTTTAAACGTTCAATTTCCGCATAAAGCACGCCCTTTTGAGCATCTAAATCAACAATTTTTGAAGTTGCTGCCTGATAGGATTTCTCTGCTGCATTCAATTCACTTTTGTAAACATCTAAAGTCGATTTAACTTCTTCCAATTGTTGAGCTGTCGCTGATTCTACCTGATATAATTTATTGTATCTGTCGTATTCTAAATCTTGTTTCCAAACTTTAGCTTCGTTAGTTTTGATTTTACTTTTAGTCGCTTCAGCATCAGCAGCTAGCGTATGTTTTGTTTTTTCGACAACATCAATTTCAGCCAATTGCTTTTGAATATTAGCTTCTGTTTGAGCTTCTTCATAAATATATTCGCGATTATCAATTACTAACAAAGTATCTCCTTTTTTTACGATTTGATTTTCTTCAAAAGCAACTTCAGTGATATATCCACCAACACGAGCAATAACTGGATTTATATATTCTTGTACTTGTGCATCGTTTGTATGTTCATATTTCCAGTTATGCCAAAGAGCTGAAATCCCCCAAATACTAACTCCAATAATTGTAATTCCAGCAACAACACTCGATACTTTCGTGATTACACGGTCTGTAATTTTGATTTTCTGTTTAAATTCCATTATAAAATCCCTTTGGCTAATTGAAGTAAATAATATTTATTTTGAGCATTAATTTTTGAAGCTTCTAGTTCAAACTGAGTTCTTAAAACCTGAATATCGGCATCAAGTAAATCAGTAACTAAAGCGGTTTTATTAAAATAGGTGTTTTTAATTATTCGTGCATTTTCTTTAGCAAATTGCTTGTTTTTCTCATTAACATCAATTTGAATCAAAGCCTCTTGATATCTTAAATAAGCTTCTTTTACTTCTTGCTTAATTTGGTCGATGATGTGATGATGCGCAATTTCTTCTTTTTCTAATTCTAATTTTGCTTTCTTCAACTTATGCGTATTGTGATACAAAGACGAGATTGGAAAAGATGCTTTCAAACCAACCAAACCCAAAGTGTACCAACTGTCATTATATGGATATAAGAAAATCTGTGGATTTGCAAAAGTAAAACTCCCAGTAAGTCCTAAAGATGGACGAACATTTGCTTTCACCTTTTTAATTCCTATTTCAGTTAATTCTACATTCTGTTCCGATATTTGTTGCTTATAAGCATTAACTAAAGCAACGTTCAAAGCATCTTCATAAGTTTCGGATTCGATAGAACTCAATTCATTTTTAGGAATTACAATACTATTTTCATTCGTACCTAAATAAAAACTCAATTGTTGGTTTGTAATTAAAATATCGTTTTCAATTTGAATCAAAGACATTTTACGTTTTGATAACTCCAATTCAATACGCAAAACATCGCTCTTCAGAATTACCCCATTTTTATAATACTGTTGAACTTCGTGTAATTGTTTCTCTTGGTCTGCAATATCATTGATGATAACCTCTTTAAATATCATTGATTTTTGTAAATCTAAAAACAATTGAGCTGCTTTATAACGCATTTCAGATTGCGTTTGCTGTTTTGCAATTGCAGCACGTTTATCTAAAATTTTGGTCTCTTGAATTTTAAGATTTTGCTTATTTCCGTCATATAAATTAAAATACATCGAAGCACCAGAATTATACAACGTATGAATTACATCGTGTTGTTCGGGTTTATGATTTAAACCATTAGAATAAATTGGCATATTAGTAGCCTTATCTATGCTAGCAAAAACACTCAAAGTAGGAAATCGTTCAGCTTTTGCATCTAAAACGTTTTCACTTCGAATCATTGATTCTGTGTTTTGCAATTGTACTTCTTTACTCTGAATATTGGTTCGTTCCCAAACTTCATTTAAAGATAAATACAAAGTATCAGCAATTGCTGAAGGATGTTGCGAATGTTGTGCAGCAACATCAAAGCCTGATAAAATCAAGGCTAAAGAACAAACGAGTATTCCCGATTTCATTTCATTAAAATATTGGACAAAATTAGAAAGCAGTTGAATCTCTTGTGTTTCTTAAATAGTCAATTTTTTATTGATTTCGGACATTTTTTATACATTTGCATTTTCCTTTTTATATGAATATAATTGAAATTTTAGACGAAATTGAGTCAAATAATAATGGTGTTTTTGTGATGCACGAAAAATCGGAAAAAAGATTTCCACAGCACAAACACGCAAAAGGTCAATTGAGTTATGTTGATGGTGGCATTGCCTATATTACTGTTGATAATGTTACGCACGTTGTTCCTGCTCGATATTTTTTTTGGATTCCAAAAGGAATGCCTCATATTTTAAGGTTAAACAACTCAGCAACTGTAATTCATTCCTTATATTTTTATACAACTGATGATGATGTCAATCCATTTTATAACGAATTAGGTATTTATATTTCTAATAATTTACTGACCGAAATGATTAATTATACCGAGATTTGGTCAGGAAAGATGGTTGATGATTCAGATGATAATTTTGTATTTCTGAAAGCCTTAAAAAAAATATTACCCACTTTTCAGAATAAAAATTTACCACTTCAATTGCCCTTTTCGGACAACCCTAGAATGATAAAAATCACAGATTATTTGGATATTCACTTCGGAAAACTACTTACGTTAAAACAAATAAGCGAACATTTTAATTTAAGTGAACGTTCGATGTCTCGTTTTTTCCAAACTGAATTACATATTTCATTTCTTCAATATTTAAAAACTTTACGAATGGTGAAAGCCATAGAATTATTGCTAAAAACAGACATTTCGGTAAGCGAAATTGCAAACACTGTTGGCTATGTAACTTTGGGGTCTTTTAGTAATACTTTTCAAGAATTCACAGGTTCACGACCACTTGATATGCGCAAAACGAAGTTGTAATTTCAAAACAAATTCAACCAAATAAGCTTTTAAATCAATATCTTTGCAAATCATAAATTAAAATTCAAAACGTATGAATCAAGAAATTAACGAAATCATCGACATCATTGAAAACTTCCACGAAAATTATCAGGCAGAAACAATTGAAGATTTTCCTGTGAATTTTTCTAACGATACTTTATTGTTAATTAAAGAATTCAAAAACAATGCAACTAACGAAAACGCTTCGGACTTGAAAAAAGTTTATGAAGATTTTATGTTAGAAATTTTAAAATTCGATTCGGTTTTAAAAGAGCATCAACCGTTTGATTTCAGTACAATTAAATCTTTTGAAGCTTTGGTTGCAAACGATGAAATCGAAAATTTAGAACCCGTTTATACGCATTATAGTTTTACTGAAGTTGAAGAAATTATTGAACAAATGTTCGATGAAATCAAAAACATCAAAGAATCTCAAGATGAGCTAAAAGAAGAATTGGTTTATATTTTAGAAGACTATCTATTTCATATCGAATATTTAGAGGATAATATGCAATACAATTATTTTATTTATGACGAATTGCAAGATATCGAAGATGAAGAAAAACTTGAAAAAGCTATTGTAACTTTACGTGAAGAAAAGAAAATTTTACACGATAAGTTTGAACAAAAATTAAAAAGTAAAAAATAATATGTGGGGAGAAACTGATGACTTTTATAATTCGTTCAACGAATTTACTGAAAATTATCAAGGTGTGATTAAGCACAAAAATCCGATTTCGTATGTTAACCGTGCTTTAGATTTATTGAAAGAATTTCAGTTTAGAGCTGTTCACGGAAAATGTAAAGAAGAAGAAGTTTTTGTGTATGAAGAATTTGTTGAAGAATTACAATTACATCAAAATTTATTTGACCAGTATATTGATTACGATTTATCGAAAATTGAAGCTTGGGAGGATTTCATTGAAGACAAAACTTTACGATTTGTAAAACCTTATGAAACACATTATAGTTTTACAGAAAATGAAAGGTTTATTGAAAATGCGTTTAAAAATTTCGATAATAAAGAAATCGATTTAGAAGAATTATTAAAGATTCTAAAAATTCCGGTTTACGATTATCAAGAAAATGCTTCTGATTTAAGTAATAACGCCTTTTTCAATCATTATGTTTATGCCGAATTAGGTAAAATGGATGCAAAAAATAAAGAACACGACGTGTTAACTTTGAAATTGCAAAACGAAAAACAAGAAATCGCACAAAGTTATTTAACGCGTTTACAAAATATTTTAGAATTAGATTCTGAAGAATAAACTAAAAGCACTTCAACTCGAGGTGCTTTTTTTTGTTATAAAATCAAACGAAATGCAAAACAAAAACACAAAACCGATATTTTTATTTGATTTTAATATAAATTAATTTAATTTAGAACTTTATTTTAACAACTCTTATAATTTAATTTATGAATCCATTATTTTTAATTCCAGTAGTAGTCGTAATTGGCGGTATAGCTTTTATGATTTTTATGAACAAGAAACACAAAGCCGTTCAGTCAGAAATCAATATCGATACAGAACGGACAAAATACGACCAATACAAACAAGAACTTTTAAACTCAGATTATTCAAAACTAAAACAATGGATGAAAGGTAAACCGATTGATGCTTTCACTTCTGCCTCAGTTCCGCAATCTCTTGCTAGCAAAGTAGAAGAACACATTGCGGACGGTATAAAAAAGGTTGCACTTTCTGCTGTTGGCGTTAGACTTATCAAAGTAGAAACAGATTGTTTTTGGGTTTTAAGCGAAAACGATTTGCACTTTTTTACTACAAATACTTCAGGTGAATTAGATGAACATATTGTATTTGATTATTTCAATATTGAAAAAGCAAAACTAGAATATGGTGGGATTTTAAAATCAACTTTAGGAGTTTATTCCAAATCTTCTGAAGAATATTTACCAAAAACACATCTAATTACGATTGATTTAGAAGGAAGTCCAATTACACTTGAAATTCATGACCGATTAAATTATGTTGTAAATCCGGTTGATGCTTTGAATTTAGAAAAACAATTGAGAACAAGAGCAAAATATCAAGTTGTTGGAGAAAAATTCGTGGATGTACTTCAGAATAAATTTCCAAATTTAAAAACTACTTAAAATTTGAATATGGGATTTTTTTCAAAATTTTTCAATGCGTTAAAAAGTATTCGAATGAATAAGGAAAACGCAGTAAACGGAACTCCTTTAGATCATTTATTAACGAGTTCAATGTATGCTGAACAACAAACAGCTTACTTAAATTCGTATGAAACAGGTCTAAACAAATCAGATATTAAAAAAATTGTTGAAGATGCATGGCACATTTTTGATAAAGCGAAAGCTATTGAGACCTTAGAAAGTTTACTTTACAAAAACGATGACGAAAACATGAATGTCGTTTTTATGGCATTCAACAATTCGAGCAATTATGTAGATATTTTAAAATCTAAGCTTCCAAACAATCAAGAAATTTTTGACCATTATTTAGAATTTTATCGTGAGTTGAAAAAAGTGGTACCCGAATTAATTGAATATAAAGTTATCAATGATCCAGCAGAATTAACACATATAAAAGATAGCGGTTGGAATATCGGAAGAGCAGCTTTTTTAGCAAGATGTTTTTATGATTTGGGTTATCTTAACAAAGTAGAACTAATTGAATTCTTGGATAGATGCTATTCTGAACTAAAAAAATATTGCAACACTTGGAAAGAATACACAACAAGTTACATTTTAGGAAGAGCAATTTGGGGTGCAGCAAATAACACTGGAATGATTTCGATTGCAAATGATTTGTTATCTAACGAAAATAGTCCGCTTAAAAACAAAACATACATTTAAATAAATCCAATCCTAAGAAGCACTTTTTAATAAGGTGCTTTTTTTTGTATCTTTAATTTCAATTTCTAAAACTTAAAACCAATGAAAAAAATATTCTTTCTACTTTGTACAACTTTAATTATATCGTGTACGAACAAAACAAATGAAACCAAAGAAACAGAATCTACAAACAAATCAGAAATCAAAACTTCTGAAAACTTTGATTGGTTACTAGGAAATTGGAAACGATTAAACGATGAAGCAGGAAATGAAACTTTTGAAAGTTGGCAAAAAATAAATGAAACCGAATATCAAGGTGTTGGTTTTACTTTGAAAAACGGTGATACAATAAGTCAAGAAAAAATGCAACTTGTCAAACAAAATAATCAATGGAATGTATCTGTTTCTATACCATCAGAACCACAAGCAACTGTTTTCAAACTTACTCAAATTGATAATCATTCTTTTATTTGTGAAAATGAATTAAACGATTTTCCTAAAAAAATCGAATATTGGTTTGAAGGTAAAAATTTAAAAGCGAAAATTAGTAATTCGGATATGGAAATTGCTTTTGATTTTGAGAAAATTAAATAAACAAAAACAACATAAACTTTTATAGAACAATCTTAGTTTCTATATTTGCTCGAAAAAATAATGAAAAAATATATTTTATTAGGTTTATCCTTAATGTTTTTCAATTCAACAATTGCTCAAACTACATCTGAAAAAATAGAAACTGATTTTGTAAACTACACAAATCTTATCATCGATAAAAAAATTGACGAAGCGATTGAATTTTCAAATCCAAAGCTATTTGAAATTTTCACAAAATCTCAAATGAAATCTTTATTAGAAATGGTTTATAACATGCCTAATATTGAATATAAAATGAATCTTCCTACAAATATTGAAGTTGGAGATATTATTAGAATTGATAATATCGATTATGCCAAAATGAATATCATAAGTCCAATTGAAATGAAATTCAAGGATATGGAAGCTACTAAAGAGAATATCTTTTTATTAAAGGCAAATTTTGAAATCAAATTTGGTGAAGGAAATGTAACTTATGACGAAAAAACAGACTTTTATAAAATAAATACTCGAAAAAAAATCATTGCTAGCTCTACAGATAATGGAGAAAATTGGAAATTTATAGTTGTAGATAATCCAAAAATGGAAGATATTCTCAAAAAGATTATTCCTGCAGAATTATTCGAATAAACAGATTCAAACAAAAAAACTTAGAAAGTACTTCAAATCGAAGTGCTTTTTTTCGTTAAAATTATATTATATTTAATAATCAATTTTACTAAAATGCAAATCAAAAAAACACAAATCAAAAATCTTTTGATTCAGGATTTGAAACAAGCCGAACAAATTGCATCTCAATTCACTGGTGGATATTCAGGTTCGTTTAGTTCTGCGGAAACATTCCACAAAACTTTATCTGAAACAATTTCACGATTTGAAAATGGAGATGAATCTGCAATTGATGAATTATGGATTTGGTTTGCACCAACTTCACATTGGGATGATTTTGTTGGAGATTCAAATCTTGGTAATCGAATTTTTGAACATCTAAAACAATTGAAATAAATAGTTTTTTATTATTCTATTAAAAAATTTAAACAAATGAATCAAGAACTTTGGAATAGAATTTTAGCATTTGATTTTGATTATCCACATAGCGAATATGGATTTACAACTCGACTTGCTAAAGAAAATTTTTGGACAAAAAAGTTTACAACTGATGCAATTCTAGAATATAAAAAATTTATGTTTCTAGCTGCTATTTCAAACACTATGGTTTCTCCATCAGAAACTGTGGATGTTGTTTGGCATCAACATTTGATTTTCACAAAATCGTATTATAAATTCTGTGAAATTTTAGGAAAGCAAATTCAGCACATTCCTTCAACACACAATAAAGAAGATTTCGAAAAATTCAAACAAGCAAAAGAACAAACTAAAATTTTGTATGAAAAGGAGTTTGGTATTCAACCAGAAAACATCTGGAAATTCAACAATATGTTTGAAAGTCTAAATCTTGAAAAAGCAAAATACAAACTTCGAACTTTTATCAATTTTGGTATTATAGCATTTGTATGTTCAATCTTTCCAGCATATTTTATCTTAAATCCAATTTACGTTCGTATTGAAGGAAGCGCTTTTATTTTTCTATTTTTTGTATTGGCTTTTATGGTATTTTTTGTTCTAGAAATCTACAATAAAAACAAACTAAATCAGTTGATTTCTGAAATTGACAAAACTTCATTTCTTTACGAATTAAGTCCAAACGAACTTATTTATTTAAAAAAACAAAACTTAGTAAATGTAATAAACGTTTCGATTAACGAATTAATAAAAGAAAATGTAATCAAAATTACAGATAATAGACAAATTGTACTTTTGAAAAACGAACCAATAAAATCAATTGAGGCATTTCAAATTATAAGTTTATTTCCGAAAAATAAAACAATTGCTTATTCGAATTTAATTAGTCGTTTAAAGTTTAAACCAATTTTTTCGAATACTGGAAATAGCATGGATGCCGTTTTAAAATTTATAACTAAATCCAAAAAAATTAATTCACTTTTTTACATCAACTTTCTGTTTGTTGCAGTTTTGATTTTATTAGCATTCACAAGAATTATAACTGGTTTGATACATTCGAAAAACATTCTAATCATAATAACTTTAACCATTTTTTTGATTATTTATTCTATTTCCTTTTTAAATCGATTAGTCAAAAAAGTTTCGACCAACATTATTCCTAAATATTATATGAATCACTTAATTCCAAAAGAAAAAAAAGAATCAGAATGGGATTATTTTTTATTAGGTTCTTCTGCCCTACTCTGGACATTTAAACCAATTGCAGAAGAATTTATAACCGAAAAAAATCATTCAGGTTCATGTTCATCTTGTGGAACTTCTTGCGGAGGATGTAGTGGTTGTGGTAGTTGATAAATAATTTAATATCAAAAAACTCTCAAAAAGAATAAAACTTTTTGAGAGCCAAATATTTAAAAAATTAAGTATATTAAAATTTATAACCAACTCCTATTTGAGTTACACCATTTTTAGAATCTTTATAATATTGGTCAGATTTACCAACTTTAGTCAATCCAAAATTGTATCGCGCGTTAACAAAAAAACCATTTGAAAGATCATAAGCTAAGCCAGCGCCGATTCCAAAATCAAAAGAATTCACTTCGTTTTTAAAATCTCTTTTATTTTCAAAAGTAGTACCGTTTGCAGAGATTTCATCCTTACTTTCTGCTTTAACTAAAAAACCAAATTGAGGTCCCAATTCAACAGAAAGTCCATTATAAATGTAATATTTAGCTAAGATTGGAATATTAATATATTCCACTTTATCATGGTTATGATGATGTGTAGAAATTCCTGCAATCGTTTCTGTGTAATCATTTTTTGCTCCTTGAGAAGAGTAAACTAACTCGGGCTGTATAGAAAATTTTTCTGAGAATTTAATTTCAGCAACAGCTCCAACGTAAAAACCGGTTAACATTTTAGCTTTAGAAACATTTGATAAAGTGGAAAAATTCACACCTGCTTTAGGTCCAAATTTCACTTCTTGCTGGGCATTTACAGAATAGCCTAATAAAACTATAAATGATAAAATAATTCTTTTCATATTTTGATTCTTGTTTAAAAATGATTTAGCAACTAATTTAAAGTTTATTTTTCACAAATTTTAATTATTCCTATTAAAAAAAACATTTTTAATCAAACTAGACAAACAATAAATCTACATTTTCAACAAACCATAGAAAAGATCTGGCATTAAATCGCTTAACAAATTATTTACTCAAAAAAAGTACTGGTTTATTCGTTGACACCTATCAAAAAAAAACTCAAAAAGTTTTATTCTTTTTGAGAGCCAAATATTTAAAACTAAAGTATATTAGAATTTATAACCAACTCCAATTTGAGCTACACCATTTTCGGAATCTTGATAATTATAATTAGACTTTCCAACGTTGGTAATACCGAAATTGTATCTTGCATTAATAAAAAATCCATTAGAAAGATCGTAAGCAAAGCCAGCACCAATTCCAAAATCGAAGGAATTAACTTCATCTTTAATATCACGAATATTTTCAAATGTTTCCCCTTTTACAGTAACCTCACCTTTGCTTTCTGCTTTTACTAAAAATCCAAATTGCGGACCAAATTCAACAGAAAAACCTTTAGAGATATAGTATTTTGCTAAAATAGGAATATTAATATATTCTAATTTTTCTTGAAAAATAGTACCCGATATATTTCCTAACGAAACTGAATAGTCATATTTAGCAACTTGAGAAGAATAGATTAATTCTGGTTGGATAGAAAACTTATCGTCAAATTTAATTTCAGCAACTACTCCTACATAAAACCCTATTAACATTTTAGCTTTAGGAGAATTCGATAAAGTTGATAAATTTACACATGCTTTTGGTCCAAATTTAACTTCTCGTTGTGCATTTACAGAATACCCAAATAAAACAATTGATAATAAATAATTCTTTTCATATTTTTTTATACTTCTAAAAACAAACTAAATTACAAAAAAAGGTTTAATTAAAAAATCAATTTATTTACCCGAAAGTAAGTTGCCATCATTCTTTTTTAACTTAGTAAAAACTACAGTCGAAAGTGCAGTTAAGATTCCTAATGTAATAAACGAATATTTAAAAGCTGTAACAGTATCACCTTCAATAAATCCGCTGTAATTCTTAAAAAAAGATAAGGCCAAAGCTGCTGCCGAAATACCAAAACTCATCGAAAGCTGTTGCATAATTGCTAACAAACTATTCCCTGAACTTGCTGTATTATTATCTAAATCAGAAAGTGAAATCGTGTTCATTGATGCCATTTGAATGGAATTCACAGCTCCGTAAATTACCATTAAAATGATAAAGTAAAACAGAGGTGTTTCTTTGGTTGCGAAGCTAAATGTGAAAATTATGATTGCAAGAATTAATGTATTGCTAATTAAAATATTTCGATATCCAATTTTCTGAACCAATGGAACAACAAATGGTTTAATAATTACATTGCTTAATGCAGAAGGAAGTAACATCAATCCTGCGATTGTAGCCGAATATCCGAATCCAACTTGTAGCATTAATGGTAAAAGAAATGGTATTCCACTGATTCCTAAACGTGTAAATAAACTTCCTGATAACCCAATTCTCAAAGTTCGGATTCTAAATAATTTTAAATCGATGATTGGGTCTTTTGTCTTTTTTGAATGTTTAATATAAAGTATAAAAAACAAAATAGATAATCCAAGTAAAGTTAATATCAAAGTTAAACTTGAAATTCCAACGCTCGAAAGTTCTAACAATAAAGTAAAAACCACCAAAGCTAAACTGAAATATAATAAGCCAACCAAATCAAATTTACCAACTTTGTTTGTGAAATTAGGCATTATTTTCTGAGTAAAAATAAGTCCGATAATTCCGATTGGAAGATTCACTAAAAAAATCCAATGCCAAGAATAATTATCAGAAAGAAAACCACCTAAACTAGGTCCAATTACTGGTCCGATCAAACCTGGAATGGTCATAAAATTGATAACTTTTAAAAGTTGATTTTTAGGATAAGCATACAAAATTGCTAATCGAGCAACCGGAACCATCATTGAACCACCAATAGCTTGAATGATTCGAGAAATAATCAAGGTAGTTAAATCTGGAGATAGTGCGCAAAATAAAGATCCTAATGTAAAAACTGCAACAGCTAAACTGAAAATCTTTTTTGTTCCAAATTTGTCAGACAACCAACCACTGAGTGGAATGAAAATCGCTAAAGTAAGTGTGTAACTTACGATAATTGATTGCATCTCTAAAGGCGAATAATTCATATCTTTTGCAATCGAAGGTAACGAAGTAATTAATATCGTTCCGTCTAAAGATTGCATAAAAATTGCCATTGCGGCTAACCAAGGTAAATATTTATAAGTTGTATTTGTTGTTTCTTGCATTTGGGCTGATTGCATTTTTTGAATAAAAAAAGTCTATCAAAAACGATAGACTTAATATACTTATAAAGTTAAGAATTAAACTTGAATAACTCCTAAATTAAATTGCTTTTCGATTGGTGCGTGATCTGCAGCTTCGATTCCCATCGAAATCCATTTTCTGGTATCTAATGGATCAATAATTGCATCTGTCCATAAACGAGCCGCTGCATAATAAGGAGAAACTTGTTTGTCATATCTCGCTTTTATTTTATCAAATAATTCAGCTTCTTTTTCTGGAGTGATTTCTTCGCCTTTTGCTTTTAAAGATGAAGCTTCGATTTGCAACAATACTTTTGCAGCTTGAGCTCCACCCATAACCGCTAATTCAGCACTTGGCCAAGCAAAAATCAATCGTGGATCATAAGCTTTTCCGCACATTGCATAATTTCCTGCTCCGTAAGAATTCCCAACAATAACCGTAAATTTAGGAACAACAGAATTCGAAACAGCGTTCACCATTTTTGCTCCGTCTTTAATAATTCCTCCATGTTCAGATTTACTTCCAACCATAAATCCTGTAACATCTTGTAGGAAAACTAAAGGAATTTTCTTTTGATTACAATTTGCAATAAAACGAGTTGCTTTATCAGCAGAATCAGAATAGATAACTCCACCAAATTGCATTTCGCTTGGTTTTGTTTTTGCTGCGGTAGTTTTTACAACTTTACGTTGATTTGCAACAATTCCTACAGCCCAGCCATCAATACGAGCATAACCAGTAATGATTGTTTGACCATAACCTTCTTTGTATTCTTCAAATTCAGAACCATCAACCAAACGTTTGATGATTTCTTTCATATCATACTGTTCACCTCTAGATTTTGGTAGGATTCCATAAATATCTTCAGGGTTTTCAGTAGGTTTTTTAGGCTCAATTCTACTGAATCCTGCTTTGTCATAACCTCCAATTTTATCGACAATATTTCTTATTTTATCTAAGGCATCTTTATCATCTTTAGCTTTGTAATCAGTAACACCCGAAATTTCGCAATGTGTAGTTGCACCTCCTAAAATTTCGTTATCAATCGATTCACCAATTGCAGCTTTAACTAAATAACTTCCTGCTAAGAAAATACTTCCGGTTTTATCAACAATTAAAGCTTCGTCACTCATAATTGGAAGATAAGCTCCACCAGCAACACAACTTCCCATAACAGCAGCAATTTGAGTAATTCCCATACTACTCATTATGGCATTATTTCTAAAAATTCGCCCGAAATGTTCTTTATCAGGGAAGATTTCATCTTGTAATGGTAGATAAACTCCAGCAGAATCAACTAAATAAATAATAGGTAATTTATTTTCAATAGCAATTTCTTGAGCTCTTAGATTTTTCTTACCAGTAATTGGAAACCAAGCACCTGCTTTTACAGTCGCATCATTAGCAACAACTATACATTGTTTACCTTTGATGAAACCGATTTTAACAACAACGCCACCAGAAGGACAACCTCCGTGTTCTTGATACATTTCATCTCCAACGAATGCACCAATTTCAATAGATTTAGAATCTTTATCTAAAAGATATTCGATACGTTCTCTGGCTGTAAGCTTTCCTTGTTCGTGTAATTTTGCAATTCGCTTTTCACCACCTCCAAGTTTAACTTTAGTCAATCTTCTCTTTAAATCTGAAAGTAATAGTTTATTATGATCTTCGTTTTTATTGAAGTTAATATCCATGATAATTATAGTTTTTTAGGGTAATTTGGTTTTCTGGTTGCTAAAATACAAATTTGATTTTATATATAAAGTTTTTTTGATAAATTGATATTTCGTTAAAATTAAAAAAGATAGTTAAGTTAACGATAACTTAACATTGGCTTATTATATTTGCACTCGAAATATAAATAGATAATTATGTCGTTAAATTCAATTTTTCAGTTTTTAGTACCAAAAGATAAAGTGTTTTATCCTTTGTTCCAAGAGATTTCTCTTAAACTTAAAGTTTTATCTGAAACTCTACATGAGGCGTTAACTTTACCTAGTAAAGATAGAAACGAATTATTAAAAGAAGTTGAGGTTTTAAAGTCTGAAATTGAGACAATTGCTCAAAAAACAAGAGTTGAGCTAGGTAGAAGTTTTATTACACCTTTCGATAGAGAAGATATTCACGCATTAATGACTTCAATTGATGAGGTTGCTGATAACATGAGTGATGCTGCTTCTCGTATGCGTTTATACCAAATTGACAAAGTAACTAAACCTTTACGTAAATTAACAGAGGTTAATTTAGAAGCTTGTTCAGAAATTTTCTTAGCAGTTGACAAATTAAATAACTTTAGTAATTTAGATAAAATTGCAGAGAACTGTAAAAACATTTACCGTTTAGAAAGAAAAGCAGATAAAGTTTTTGACAAAGCTGTTGCAGATATTTTTGAAAATGAATCTAATGTTATGGATATTATCCGTTACAAAGAAGTTATGATGGCATTAGAATTTGCTACAGATAGTTGCCGTAAAGTTGCTAACGTTTTAGAAGCAGTTACAGTTAAATATTCATAACAAATGATGGAAGCTTTTTTAGATATTTTAAGCAGACCCGAAGGGATTATGCTTTTAGTTATCATTGTACTAGCTTTAGGATTTGATTACATCAATGGTTTTCACGATGCTGCAAATTCAATTGCTACAATTGTAACAACGAAAGTTTTAACGCCATTTCAAGCTGTGTTATGGGCTGCGTTTTTTAACTTTGTTGCTTATTTTATCTCACTTTATATAATTGGAGGATTTAAAATTGGTAATACAATAGCCAAGTCTGTTAATGAAAACTTTATTAATCTTGAAGTAATTTTCGCTGGATTAGTAGCGGCTATTCTTTGGAATTTAGCAACTTGGAAATTAGGAATTCCTTCTTCATCATCTCATACCTTGCTTGGAGGTTTTATGGGAGCTGCAGTTGCTTTTGCTGGAGGATTAAATATTGACGGAAATGATGTAGTTAACTACGCAAAAGTTTTACCTACGTTCTTGTTTATTTTTGGAGCACCATTATTAGGTATGTTTTTAGCATATTTCATAACTGTAGCGATTATGTGGATTTGTAGAAAATCTAATCCGCACAAGGCTGAAAAATGGTTTAAAAAATTACAATTAGTTTCATCTGCTTTATTCAGTTTAGGACACGGTGGAAACGATGCTCAGAAAGTAATGGGTATTATTGGAGCTGCTGTTATATATTATCACGTAAATGTAGATTTAGATCCTCAGTATTTAAGTGGAGGTGATAATTTTAAAATATTTGTTGATCACTGGTTCTGGGTTCCGTTAGCATCTTTCTTATTCATTGCCTTAGGTACATTAAGCGGTGGTTGGAAGATTGTAAAAACAATGGGTTCTAAAATTACAAAAGTAACTCCATTAGAAGGTGTTGCTGCTGAAACTGCTGGAGCTGCTGCTTTATTTGTTACAGAACATTTTGGTATTCCAGTTTCTACAACGCATACGATTACAGGTTCTATTATTGGAGTAGGAATTACTAAGCGTATTTCTGCAGTACGTTGGGGAGTAACTATTAGCTTGTTATGGGCTTGGATTTTAACGATTCCAGTTTCTGCTCTAATCGCAATGTTAGTATATTATATTGTAACTTTATTTTAAGAAAATAAATAGTTTAAAAACCGCTTCAATTATGAGGCGGTTTTTTTTTGGAAAAATTCCAATTTAAGACTAACAAAATATTGATTTAAAATAATAAAACAGTATTTTTTACACATATTTTTCTTTTTAAGCTTTAAATTAATATGTTTGTATAAAAAACACGAAAAACTTAAAAATGGGATATAATATTTCAGGCATAGTAATCAACAAAGATCTAGAAAATCTAAATGTTGATTTACAAAAGGTTCTTAACTTAGATTTAGAATATGAGTGCGATATTGATTTTGAAACAGCTTCTGAAAATTGGAAAGATGAAAACATTGTAGATGTTTATTCTACTAAAAGCGGAACGCTAATTTTTACGAACTTTGAACGATGCTTCGACGAATGTTTTTCTTTTGCCGACGCACATATTTTGACTTTTGCAATTTCTGAAACCTCAATGTCATTCTACTTTGCATATTCTATAAATGAAAAATTAATCCGTTCATTAGCTTTTACAGACGATGAAATCGTTCATGAACAAGGTTTACGTTTGAAAGTTGAAGATGAAAATGAAGACATTTCAGAAGTTATTTGGAAACAAATAGAAATGGTTTTAGGCAAAAGTTATTGGGAAATTAATATCGAAGAAAAGGCGAAACGTTATCGAATTATTACTCCAAAAGTTGAAATTGAAACAGAACAAATAGAAACAGAAGAAAACAAAAAATCAGTAATTAATACTTCAGAAGAAAAATCTAAAAAAAATAATGGATTAGTAAAATTATACCTTTTAGTTTCCTTTGCTATTCTTCTTGTTTTCGGATTAATTTATGTTATTTACAATATTTTAATGTTACCATAAAAACAAAATGCACCTCAATTGAAGTGCATTTTTTGATTATTTAAGTTTTAAAACTTGCTTTTCGAATTTGATTCCATCCCAACCATAAATCATAAACTGACGAATATTTTGGTGGTTGGTTTTTTCAGGAGTTTCTAAAACAGATTGAAAATGTTCTACAAATAATTTCAACGTTTCTTCTTTGCTTAAATTATTCAATTGAGCAAACGAAAAAACTTTAGCACTTCCTTGATTTTCGTTTTCAGCATTTAGCTGCTTTCCGTTTGAAAATGCACTCGGAAAATACGTGTAATTTGTTTCGATAAACGAAATCACATCTGCAAATACAATTTCATTAGTATCGATTTTATTTAATAAATCTTGAATCATTAGTCTAATAAGTAAATTCCGTTTTCTTTAATCTCAATTTTCTTGTCTTTGTATAACGTTCCGATGGTTTTCTTAAACGTTTTCTTACTCATATTCAAAATTTGTTTGATTTCTTCAGGATGACTTGCATCGTTTAATCCTAAAAATCCATCATTAAATTCTAATTCATCTAAAATGATTTGAGCATATTTTTCTACTTTTTCAAAACCTAGTTTCGTTCTCGAAACATCAATTTTTCCATCAGGACGAATGGTTTTAATATAACCTAAAATACGATCTCCTGTTCTTAAATCTTCGTAAACTTCATTCTTATACATCAAACCTTTGTGCTTTTCGTTGATGATAACATTAATCCCCAAATCGGTAATATGAGAAACTATTAAATCAACCTCTTCTCCTACTTCTACTGTAATAGTATCGTTGTTCAAATATTGATTTAATTTTGAAGAACCTATTAAACGATTGGTTTTCGGATCTAAAGTCATAAAAGTTAAATAACGTTTGTTAACTTCCATCGGACGAGCTTGTTCTCTAAAAGGAACAAACAAATCTTTTTCTAATCCTATATCCATAAAAGCACCAAATTCATTGATATAATTCACTTTTAACAAAGCAAATTCATTCAAATAAATCTTTGGTTCTAATGTAGTAGCAACTGGACGTTCTTCGTGATCTAAATAAACGAAAACAGTAATTTCTTCATTAAATTCATATTGAGCCGGTAAATATTTTATTGGAAGTAAAACATCGTTTTCTCCGTCGGTTAAAAAACAACCAACCGTGGTTCTTCTATCAATTCGTAAAGTATTGTATTCGCCTAATGCAATCATAAAATTAAATTTTTACAAAAGTACGAAGTTAAAAGATATCTTAAGCTACATTTTACGTTATATGATAAAATTAACATCCAAATGTTTATAATATTCATAAAAATGATATCAAACCAAAAAAAAATGAAGACAAATTGCCTTCATTTCTATATAATATAAATTTAAATCCGATTAAGTTAACATTCCACCATCAACATTTAAAACTTGACCTGTGATATAAGCAGACATATCTGAAGCTAAGAAAACACAAGCATTTGCAACATCTTCTGGAGAACCTCCACGTTTTAATGGAATTGCATCTGCCCAACCTTTTACAACATCTTCGCTTAATTTAGCAGTCATTTCAGTTTCGATAAATCCTGGTGCAATCACGTTACAACGAATGTTACGAGAACCTAATTCTAAAGCGATTGATTTTGAGAAACCAATAACTCCAGCTTTTGAAGCCGCATAGTTTGTTTGACCAGCGTTACCTTTAACTCCAACAACAGAACTCATATTGATGATTGAACCTTTACGATTTTTCAACATCGTTTTCTGAACTGCTTTTGTCATATTGAAAACCGACTTTAAGTTCACATCGATTACTGAATCAAAATCTTCTTCGGACATACGCATTAATAAATTATCTTTTGTAATTCCAGCGTTATTGATTAAGATATCAATATTTCCAAACGATTCTAAAACTTGGTCAACTAAATTTTGAGCTTCAGTAAAGTCAGCTGCGTTTGATTTATATCCTTTTGCAGAAACACCTAAAGCTACTAATTCGTTTTCTAGAGATTTTGCTGCTTCTTCTGATGAACTGTATGTAAAAGCTACATTTGCTCCTTGTTGAGCGAATACTAAAGCAATTCCTCTCCCAATTCCACGTGTTGCTCCTGTGATAATCGCTGTTTTTCCTTCTAATAATTTCATTGACGAAATGTTTTTTATTTTTCTAAATATAGGCAAATATAATTCTTTTGACGAAATTTCAAAGAATTAAACATTTGAAAGATTTACCTTGTTTTTTATTTTCTTGGTAATAAAAATAGCAATTACGGTTATAACAAACAAGAACATAAGGTAATAACTGTTTGATAACAAATCAAAATAACCTACTTTTTTATCAGTTAAGCTTAATAAAATTAAAACTTGAGCTCCATAAGGAATAATTCCTTGAATAATACAAGAAAAAATATCCAAAACCGAAGTTGCTTTTGCCTTCTCGATTTGATAATCTGTTGCAATTTTTTTAGCAATCGGTCCAGAAACAATAATTGCAACTGTATTATTTGCAACCGCTAAATTTACTAATGAAACAACTAATGCAATTGCGGCGTTTGCTGTTCTTGAACCTTTAATCATTTTTTGAATATGATGAATGATGTAATCCACACCACCTGCTTTTTCAATCAAAGCAGCTAAACCACCAGTGATTAATGAAAGTAAGAAAATTTCATTTACCGAAAGGAATCCCTCATATACGAATTTCATATAATCGATTAATAAAATATCTGTAGCAAACAATCCAATTGCGATTGCCAAAATAATACTCAAAATCAAAACCAAGAAAACGTGCAATCCTATTATTGAAAGAACGATTATTGCTAAATATGGAATCAACAAATAATATTGATTTGTATAAGTCATTTCAACCATTTCTGCATTTTGCGGTTGTGTGAAATAAATAGCTATTACGGTTAAGAATGCTGCTGCAAAAGCTAATTTAAAATTCGCGAAAAATTTATCCTTCATCTTACAATCCATAACTTGTGTCGCAGCAATCGTTGTATCTGAAATTACAGATAAGTTATCACCAAACATGGCACCTCCTAATAAAGCACCAGCCAACATTGGCAAAGAATCCGGACTATAAGCTGCTAATCCAACTACAATTGGACCAAGTGCAACTATACATCCAACAGAAGTTCCGATTGAAAATGACAAAACACAAGCAATCACAAACACGCCGATAATTAAAAAATCAGGAGTTATATTCCCGATTCCTAAAGCAACAATAAAATCAGTTGCGCCAATTGCTTTAGTTACCGTTGTAAATGCACCAGCTAGCAAATAAATGATACACATGGTTATGATTTTAGAATCGCCACAACCTTTAATAAAAGTATCTATTTTGTCGTTTAGAGAATCTTTAAAAAGTATTAATGCAACTAAAACACCAATCAGAGCAGCAATTGGAGAAGGGAATTTATAAAAATCATTATAATAAACACCAGAGCCTATAAAGACAATAATAAAGACGATTAATGGCAATAATGTAATAAATTTTAAATTTTTCATAAGTACGTTAAAAGATTGTTTTTTGGACTTCAAAAATAATGCTTTAAGCTTGAAAAAACTTATTAAAAAAATTAAATCAAAACAAATTTACATATTAATGCAAAAAAGCAAATCACAACCAAAAAAATAACTATTTAAAATTGAATTTATCCTTTATAAACCTTATTTTTGAATAAAATAAATAAGACATGAAAAAAGTATTTTTAACGACAGTTATCGCTTTATCAGGATTTTTTGCAGCTAATGCACAGCAAGAAATTTCTAAAAACGCAATTGGTTTACGTTTCGGTTCAAATGGTGGTATTGGTTATGAAATATCATATCAACGTGCTTTAAAAAAGAACAATCGTTTGGAGATAGATTTAGGTTGGAGAGACGATAATTACTACAATGCAGTTAAATTAGCCGGAGTTTATCAATGGTATTGGAATATTGATGGAGGTTTTAATTGGTATGCTGGTGTTGGTGGAGGTTTGAGTTCTTGGAATTTTGACAATAATTATAAAAGTGATAGCGGTTCTACTCTTTTTGTTGCAGGACAAATTGGAATCGAATACAACTTTGATATTCCATTGCAAATTTCATTAGATCTACGTCCTGAACTTTACTTAAACAACAACGATTACAGAGACAGTTTTGGTCCAGATATCGCATTAGGTTTACGTTATAAATTTTAATAAAAATGAGTTCCAGTTGGAACTCATTTTTATTTATTTAAAGCTTTGAAATAGATTTCTTCATACATTGGAACAATCTTATCAACACTAAATTCTTTTGAATGTTTTAATGCATTCGATTTAAATTCTTTTAAAATTTCATTATTCTGAAGAATTTTAATTGCGTTTGTAACCATATCTTCAACATCGCCAATATCACTTAAATAACCTGTAACACCTTGTACATTAACTTCTGGAAGTCCGCCTGCATTCGAAGAAATCACAGGAACAGAACATGCCATTGCTTCTAAAGCTGCTAATCCAAAACTTTCTGTTTCTGACGGAAGCAAAAATAAATCAGAATATTTAAGAATACTATCTACTTCATGCGAATTTCCAAAGAAAATGATCTTATCAAAAATTCCTAATTCTTGAGCTAAACGCTCAGCATCTGCTTTTTCTGGTCCATCTCCAATCATCATTAATTTGGCTGGAATTTGCTTTTGAATTCCGTAGAAAATTTTAATAATATCTTGAATTCGTTTAACCTTTCTGAAATTACTAATATGTGTTACTACACGTTCATTTTCATTCGCAAATAAATTCCTTCTACATTTATGCTCAATAACATCAGATTTATCTTCTATAAAATTTGGAATAACAGCAATATCTTTCTTTGTATCAAACAATTCATATGTTGATTTTTTTAAATCTTCAGAAACAGAAGTTACAAAATCAGAATTATTTATACTAAAGCTTACTGCCGTTTTATAAAAAGGATGATTACCAACCAAAGTGATATCTGTACCATGTAAAGTCGTAACCATTGGTAAATCGATTCCTTGTTCTTTCAACATTTGTTTTGCCATATAACCAGCAAATGCGTGTGGAATTGCATAATGAACATGTAAAATTTCGATTCCATATAATTTTACCATATCAACTAATTTGCTTGACAATGCCAATTCATAAGGTTGATAATGAAACAATGGATATTCTGGAACGTTTACTTCGTGGTAAAATATATTCGGATTCAACAAAGCCAAACGAACTGGTTGACGATACGTTATAAAATGAACTTCGTGTCCGCGTTGGGCTAATTCCAAACCTAATTCGGTTGCAACAACTCCGCTTCCTCCGAAAGTTGGGTAACAAACAATTGCTATTTTCATATATTTAATGGGCAATAAAACTTGCTTTTATTTTTTTATTGATTCGTAAATCACTTTTTGAATATCTTCACGAACATTGGCTTTAGACAATTTATTTTCATCTGCATTTGGAAATGTTCTGTTTGATAAAAATACGTAAACCAAATCATATTCTGGGTCGACCCAAGTCATAGTTCCAGTAAATCCGGTATGACCGTAACTTGAAGAAGAAGTACAACCACAAGTTGGTCCACTATTTCCTAATTGAGGTTTATCAAAACCTGCTCCTCTTCTATTTCCCTTTTCGCAATAATAACAGGTATTAAAATCGTTTAATGTTTTTGCAGAAAGAATTTTAGAATTGTTTTTCAAACCAGCATCTAAATAAAATTGCATCATTTTGAAAACATCTGTTGTAGTTCCAAACAAACCTGCGTGCCCAGCAACTCCGCCAAACATAGCTGCTCCCATATCGTGAACATAACCTTGAACCTGAGTGTGACGATAATAATTATCAAGTTCTGAAGGAGCAATTTTACTCTTGTCCATTTTTTGCAATGGATTATAAGTCAATCCAATATTCAAAGGTTTATAAAACGTTTCTTCAACCAAAACGTCTAAAGATTTATTGTATTTTGTTTCTACAATTTCTTTAAGTAATATAAAGTTTAAATCGCTGTATTTATAGGTTTTATCACCAAGTTTAGAATCTTTAATTTTATCTAAAATCACATCTTGATATCCCGCTTTCAAATATAAATTCTCACTAACTTGGATTGGAAATTCTTTAGAAAATGTTTTGCGATAAAATTTATCACTCGGTTTACCGTTTTCTAATGTTTCTTTATAAAAAGGAATCCAAGCAGGAAATCCAGATTGATGTGTTAAAATTTCTTTTAAAGTTATATTTGCTTTATCAGTATTTTTAAAATGAGGTAATAAATCACCCAATTTATCGTCAAACGAAATTTGCTTGTCTTCATACAATTTCATTACCATCGGTAACGTTCCTAAAATTTTAGATAACGAAGCTAAATCATAAACGGTTTCGTTAGTTACTTCACCTTTGTTTGCATAAGTTGGTTTACCGTACGATTTCTGATAAACGATTTTACCATTTCTAGCAACCAAAACTTGAATCCCAGGTGCATTTTTATTTGCAATAGCTTTTTGAACAATCTTATCAATTTCTGCTAATTTCTTAGCATCCATACCTTGAGCTTCAGGAGTCGAATATTCAACTTTTATAGGAGTCGAAACTGCTGAAACAGAATTTGTAACAACATTATTGCTTTCTATCGTAGTTTCAGTTTCTACTTCAATGATTCTTTTAGCAGGAACAAATGATTTATGTTTGATTTCGTTTTTAGTATTTTCAGTAGAAGTTGAAGTAGCTCGAAGCGAAATTCCATCATTTACACGAAAATCTGAATTTAAAGAAACAGGTAATTTCCCTTTAATATCTTTTTCTCCAAACAAAGCCTGAATAGCAGCATTATGACCAAATTTATTATTCTGATAAGCTAACAAAATTGCTTCTACATTATCAAATTTTTTTGCTGTACTTAACGCATACGGACGTGCAAACGAAACCAAAACAGTTTTGTTTTCTTTTCCGATTTTATTTATTAGTTCAATTTCTTTAGCAGTTAATTCATGTTTTTTCCAAACGCCATCCGCTTTGTGATAACCAATAATTACTTTATCATATTCTTTCAGAAATTCAGCATTATCACCAATTGTTGTTGGATAAAAAACTTCAACATCAACACGACGTTTTAATTCATCTTCAAAAGGCGTAGCAATATCATCTCCTAATTTTACATAAGCGATTTTTGTATCAGCTTTTAAAGGTAAAACTCGTTTGTCATTTTTGATAAGCGTCATCATATTTTCATATAATTTCATACTTAACAAATCGTATTTAGATTGATTTAAATCTTGATAGATATTTTTTGTTTCGATAGGTTTATAATTATTCAATCCTGCTTGATATTTATAAGCTAAAATTTTCTTAACCGAATGTTCTAGTCGAGCATCATCAAATTTGCCATCTGCATAAGCCAAATGAAATTTTTCAATTGCCAATGGAACGTTCTCAGCAAAAAGTAAAACATCATTTCCTGCAATAAATGCAGCAACATCTATATCTCCAGGTGATTTGAAGTTAGATGCTCCTTTCATATTCAAAGCATCTGTAAAAATCAAACCTTCAAATCCCATTTCTTCTTTCAATAAAGTTGTAATGGTTTTGTAAGAAAGTGAAGTCGGAACACCTTTTTCTGGTTCCAAAGATGGAACATCTAAATGGGCTACCATAACACTAGCTAAACCATTTTTGAATAATCTTCTATAAGGATAAAGTTCCACTTCTGTCATTCTTGCTTTAGAAAAATCTAAATGAGGAAGTGCGTGATGAGAATCCGTTGATGTATCTCCGTGACCAGGAAAATGTTTGGCAGTTGCAAAAACGTTTTCACTCTGAATTCCTTTTACCAAAGCAATAGAACGTTCAGTTACATTCTCTTTTGATTCTCCAAAAGAACGATTTCCAATAACTGGATTTTTAGGATTTATGTTGATGTCAACAACAGGAGCAAAATTGAAATGAATACCAGCACGTTTGGCTTGTTCTCCCATTTGCTTTCCCATCATTTCGATAAGATTCATATCTTGAATCGCACCCAAATTCATATTCCAAGGATAAACATACGTAGAATCTAAACGCATTCCCAAGCCCCATTCGGCATCAATTCCTACAAAAAGAGGAAGTTTAGAATTGGCATTTAATTTATTTGTAATTCTCGCTTGACGACCTGGACCGCCTTGAAAGAAAATAACGCCACCAATATTTTGATTTTTAACTAAATCAATTAAAGAATTAACGTGTTTTTCATCACGATTCGAATAAGCTGCAACCATAAACAATTGACCAACTCGTTCGTCAAAAGACATTTGGTTGTAAACACTATCAACCCAAACTTGCTGTGGAGTTACTTTATTTTTTTGTGCAAAAGAGACACTTGAAATGAATATTAATATAAGTGATTTAAATTTCATAAGTATTTTTAAAAAAAATCATCTTCAAAAATAAGCTTTTGAAGATGATTATAATAATATTTTAAGGAATAATTAGAATTTAAAAAAAGCGACTGTGCCAACTTTCCGCGGCAGGAACTTCCCAAAATTCTTCAAACTCTTCGATTGTATTAACTAAATTATTGAAAACGATCGTATTTCCGTTAACCGCTTTTTCTTTAGCCATCTTTTTGAAATCGATTAACGATTTATGAGCAATAAATTCACCCGTTTTGTAAGTTACATTCATTTTATCTAACAAATCAACTTTAAATTTTTGTTCTAAATCTTGAATCACACGAACCGAAGCATCGATTGAACAACCAGAAGCTGGATGATGTTCTTGATTTACAGCTAAAACAATAAAACGATTATATTTTATTACATAAGAAGCTTCTAATGGAGTGCTATGAGCAGCCCAAGTTTCGATAAAGTTTTTTAAAATTTCATCTGCAATTTGAACTTCTTCGTCTGATAATTTTCTTTCAGATTGATAAATCCAGATTTTAGAACTTTTTGGTAATTCTTCAAAAGGAATAAACATATTTATTTTTTTTCTATGTAAGTAACAATATTGTAATTAACGTATCGCCCTATTTTGGCATTGTAAATTTCTGAAACGTAATAAGAAACTTCAATTTCATCATTTATTTTCAAAATATTATCTGTCAATAAATATGATGTTTCGAAACTACTTAACAACAAAAATTCGTGTGTTTTACCAGACGGTTCTTTTATGGTAAAAGTCAAAAAATCATTTTTTTGAACTTTACTTAATTTACCGTTTACAGCTAAGTAATTGAAAGCTTCTGTTGGATCTTGTGAATCGATAATATCTAAGAAGATTTCGGGACATTTAATTCCTAAATGTGTTCCGATTTCTTCTCCTAAAGTTACCATCACTTTTTCATTAATGAAGTAATCTTTTCCAAAATAAAAAACAACATCTTCTTTGTAATTCATCAAAGACTTAATCATCTGAACACCTAAAATACTCTCATTGATAACTTTGATATTCTTAGTTGTAATTTCAGAACAAATATCATTTGAAATGGCATCTAACAATTCAATTCTTGAAAGTTTTTGCGCTTGTGAAAAATTACAACACAACAGAAATAAGACAAGAAAACGCATCTTACAAATCTTGTGCATTTGCAATCAATTCAGCAACATCAAGAACCTGAACTTCACCTTCTTTATGATTAAATTTCACTCCATCAGTTAACATCGTATTACAAAACGGACAACCCGCTGCAATGATATCTGGCTTGGTTTGTAAAGCTTCTTCGGTACGTTCCATATTAATGTCTTTATTACCTTTTTCAGGTTCTTTGAACATTTGCGCTCCACCAGCTCCACAACATAAACCATTTGCTTTTGAACGTTTCATCTCTACTAATTCAGCATCTAGTTTCTGAATTAATTCACGAGGTGCTTCGTAAATTTTATTCGCCCTTCCTAAATAACAAGGGTCGTGGAATGTAATTTTTTTACCTTTGAATTGTCCACCTTCGATAGTTAATCTTCCAGAATCTAATAAAGATTTTAAAAATTCTGTATGATGAACCACTTCGTATTTTCCTCCTAATTCAGGATATTCATTTTTTAATGTATTGAAACAATGCGGACAAGCAGTAACAATTTTCTTAACTTCATAAGCATCAAAAACCTGAATGTTCATCATTGCTTGCATTTGAAATGCGAATTCATTTCCAGCTCTTTTTGCCGGATCACCCGTACAAGATTCTTCTGCTCCAAGAACAGCGAAAGAAACATTAGCTCTGTTTAAAATTCGTACAAATGCTTTGGTAATTTTTTTTGCTCTATCGTCAAAACTTCCAGAACAACCAACCCAAAATAAAACTTCAGGTTGTTCTCCTTTTGCCATCATTTCGGCCATTGTAGGCACAATTAAATTTTCTGACATATTCTTTATATTAAGTGATATAAATTCGATTGATTAATTTTCGTCTTTCCAGTTAAGACGATCCATTTGATTATATTGCCAAGGTGCGCCATTGTTTTCAATGTTTGTCATCATGGTATTTAATTCCATTGGTGCTGCACTTTGTTCCATTACTAAATATCTTCTCATATCCATAATAATAGATAATGGATTGATATCGATTGGACATTCTTGAACACAAGCATTACAACTTGTACAAGCCCATAATTCTTCTGGAGTAATATAATCGTTTAATAAAGATTTTCCGTCATCAACAAAAGAACCTTTGTTTGCATCGATATTTTTACCAACTTCTTCTAAACGATCACGAGTTTTCATCATGATGTTACGAGGAGATAATTTTTTACCTGTGATATTAGCAGGACAAGATGAAGTACAACGACCACATTCAGTACAAGAGTATGCATTTAATAATTGAACCCAATTTAAATCTTGTACGTCAGAAACTCCAAATTTAGCAGGAACAGCATCCGCATCAGGTGCTGGAGCAGCAAACGGATCTGCATTTGGATCCATCATTAATTTTACTTCGTTAGTTACAGATTGTAAATTATCTAATTGTCCTAATGGTTTTAAATTAGCAAAATATGTATTTGGGAAAGCTAATAAAATGTGTAAATGTTTAGAGAAATACAAATAGTTTAGGAAAGCTAAAACCATCGCAAAATGTCCCCACCAACCTACTCGCTCTAAAATATGTAAAGTTCCTTCGCTCATTGAACCAAAAATTGCTGGTCCTAAATGTTGAGAAATAGCAAAACCAAACGAACCTTGAGTTCCAGTTCCGTAATGAGAAGCTCCCATATTAAATAATGCTTCATCTGTTCCGTTCATTGTAAAAATACAAAACACCAAAACCAATTCCATCATTAAAATAATGTTACCATCTTTTTTAGGCCATCCTAAAAGTTCTTCTTTATTTAAACGAGGTAACTTTAATAGATTTCTTCTTGATAGAAAAGCTATTGTAGCGATTAAAGCTCCAAGAGATACAATTTCTATCAAACTGATGATGAATGTGTAAAGTTGACCAAGTGAATCTTTGAAAACACGGTGTGTTCCGAAGATTCCATCAATAAAGATTTCAATTAACTCAATTTGAGTGATGATAAAAGCTACATAAATCGCTAAGTGTAAAAGCGCTGGAATTGGACGTGAAAACATTTTCTTTTGTCCAAAAGCAATAAATAGCATATTTTTCCATCTTTCTGATGGATTATCTGTTCTATCTACGGGCTGACCTAGCTTTATGTTTCGATAAATCTTCTTTGCATTGATTGCAAAAAAGGAAATTCCTACAAGAGCTAAAGCTATAAATAAAATACTGCTTAAAATTTGCATTCGTGTAATAAATTAATTGTTGTTTTTTGTTTTGTTGGGGTTGTAATAGATTTATTCTTTAGCAGAAGTTGGCTCTACATACGGTGCCGTATTTTTTCCGAAAACAGAAATATTGATATATCGTTTAGGATTTAATTTTACATCTTCTAACAAAAGATTTAACTCTTTCGAAGCTTTATTTAAATTGTTATACAAAGCTTCATCTTTCATTAATTTACCTACGTTTCCATTTCCGTTTTCGATATCGGCTAATATTTTTTCAAGATTCGAAGCCGCATTATCAAACTTTTGGATAGTTGCTTTTAAATCAGCCTGGACTAAATCTGTAGATAAAGTATTCAAATTTTTAGAGGTAGCATTGAAGTTAGTCATAATTCCGTCAATTTTACCTTGGTTTGAAGCTATAATTTTATCTGCTTTAGAAGTAATTCCGTTAGCATTTACCATAGTTTGGTTCAGTTCAGCGATTGCACTTTGTAGATTTTTCTGAGTTGCTGGATCTAATGTAGAATTAAGAGCTACAACCAATTTATTTACATTATAAAGTACAGAATCCAATTTATGCGTTATTGGTTCAACTTTCTCTGTTAAATTATCTAACATTCCTGCTTCTTTTTCTCCAATAAGAAAATCGCCATCTTGAGCAATTTTAGGATCCGTAAAATTCAAATCAATTGCAATTTGTTTTCCACCAATAAAACCAGGTGAATAAATTATTGCCTTACTAGAAATTGGTACTTCAATTGGATTCGTCATTAAAATTTCAACCAATAATTTCCCTTTCTCATTTAGATTTATTTTACTGACTTTTCCTACAATTAAACCGTTAATTGTAACCGAAGCTCCTGGGCTAAGACCTTCAACATTATCGTAATTTACATAGAATTTTTTAGTACTACCAAAAAGGTCAGATCCTTTTAAAAAATTATATCCCCAAAGCAATAAAGCAATTGATGACAATACTAAAATGGCTGTTTTTAATTCTCTAGATATTTTCAAAATATGTATTTTAATTTTTATGCAAAAATAAGGTTTTTATTTATTCTTTGGAGATATTTATCTCATTGCATCTTTTAAAGAAATTTTATTACCGTCTTTAAAAGGAACTATATATGCAGAAGAATATTTTTTTCTAGCTATTTCTAAATCTTTTTTTGCTTGTTCATAATCAGGAGTTGATCCATAATAATATTTATAAAGATTTCCATCTTTCTTTATCGAAACACCTTCTAAACCATTAAAATTCGTAGCTGTTGTAGCAATTTCTTTACTACTAGCAGCAATTTGAATCATAAATAAAACTCCAGAATTTTTAGTATTTTCAGTTTCTTTTTGAGTTGTCGATGTTGTTGAAGAAGAAGGTACTGACTTTGCTAATTCAATTTCTTTAAGTCTTTCTGCTTCTTTTTTAATTGCTTCAATTCGTTCATTTTCTTTTCGTTGAAGTTCTAATTTACCCGTTTCTTCTTTTTGAATTTCTTCTTTAGAAGCTACAATTTGAGTCGATTTAGCACTTGTATGATATACATTCTTATAATCTATAATTGCATTCGCAATAGAACGCGCAATCTCATTTTTACCTGCTTCTGAATTTAAATATTCACCTTCGTCAAGATTTGAAAGAAAACCAATTTCTACCAAAACACTTGGCATAAATGCACCATGCAAAACCCAAAACGGACCTTGTTTTACACCACGATTTTTACGTTTTGCATCGACATCGAATTTTGTTTGAATTTTATTCGCTAAATCAGCACTTTGCAAAACATATTGCTCTTGAATCAACGTTAAACCTATTATAGATTCAGGATTTGATGGATCATAACCCGCATAGGTTGTTTTATAATCTTTTTCTAGAACGATTACATCATTCTCTTTCTTTGCAACTTCTAAATTTGATTTATTCTTTGAAATACCCATCAAAAACGTTTCTGTTCCGTAAGCATCTGGTGCATTTTTCACGGCATTAGCATGTATTGAAACAAAAATATCCCCTTTCGCTTTATTAGCAATATTACTTCTCTCTCTTAATTCGATAAATTCATCGGTTTTACGTGTATAAACAACGTCGATATTTTTTGAGCTTTCAAGTAGTTTTCCAACTTTCAATGTCACATCAAGAACAATTCTTTTTTCAGTAAAGTTGTTGCGAACTGCACCAAAATCTTTTCCTCCATGACCAGCGTCCAAAACTACTTTAAAGTTTTGAGCATTTGCTGTTGCTCCAACAAATATTACCAAAGCAGTTATTACTTTTCTAACTTTCTTTAAAAACATGAGTAAATTTTAAAATGTTTAAATTCCTTTAAAGGTTAAATTTAAAAAAATATATGTAAGTTTGAACTCTTAAATTAAAACTTACCGAATACAAAAATAGCATATAAAAAATTGCAAACAAAAGTAAACTATATCGTTTTTATTACAATAGTCTTTTCACTATTCACTTCGGATGCTTTTTGTCAAGATATCCGAAACAAAAACATTTCAATTCCTATTGAAAAACAAAGAGATACAACTAAAACAATAAAAAACATTCCTATTACAAACGACACTATTAAAAATGATTCTAAATCACAAAAAAAGAAACAAAAATTAGAAGGAATTATTAGTCGAGGTGCTGTTGATTATGAAAAATTAGACCAAAAAAAGAAGCAAGTCACGCTTTATAACAAAGCTTATTTTAAATATTTAGACTACGAATTAACTGCAGGAAAAATTGTTTATGACTATGACAAAAAAGAATTATATGCTGGACGAATCAAAGATAGTCTTGGAAATTATTCTCAACGTCCAGTTTTTAAACAAGGTTCGCAAGTAATTGAACCCGATTCTATACGTTTTAATACAGAAACAAAAAAAGCAATCGTTTGGAACACACGAACAACTTACAACGAATTTAAGATAAAAGCAGCTAAAACCAAAAAAGAAAACGATTCAGTTTACTTTATGAAGGATATTATCTTCACTACATCCGAAGATATTGACAATCCAGAATATTATTTCAAAACAAATAAAGGAAAATTTGTCCCTGGTAAAAAAGTAGTTACTGGAGTTACAAATATGGTTATCCAAGATGTTCCAACTCCAATTGGTTTACCTTTCGCTTTTTTTCCAATGAGTGAAAAATCAATTTCTGGTTTTATCATTCCTTCATTTGGTGACACCAATTTAAGAGGATATTATCTACAAAATGGTGGTTATTATTTTGCTTTAAGTGAAAATTATGACTTAACTATTTTAGGAGATTATTATACCAACGGAAGTTTTGCTTTAAGAGGAACTTCTAGTTATGCAAAACGATATAAATATTCAGGAAATTTCAATATCAGTTATGAAAATTTAATTGAAGGAGAACGTGGATTACCAAATTACATGAATGGTAAATTATATAACATTCAATGGAGTCATTCTCAGGATGCAAAAGCAAATCCAAATTCGAGATTTTCTGCATCGGTGAATATGGGAAGTAGTAATTATTTTAGACAATCTTTAAATACTCGAAATGTTGGAGCGAATTTAAACAATACGTTATCGTCTTCGATTTCATATTCAAAAACTTTCCAATCAATTCCACAAGTAAATTTGAGTTTAGCTGCAACGCATTCTCAAAATACAAATACCCAATCGGTAAACATGTCGTTACCAACATTGCAATTAAATGTGGATCGTGTATTTCCTTTTGCACCAAAATCAGGAATCAAAAAAGGATTTATTCATAATATTAATTTACAATATTCATTAAGAGGAGAAAATCGAATCAATACAACCGATTCTCTTTTTATGAAAAAAGAAATGTTTAGCAACATGAATTCGGGAATGCAACATTCAATTCCACTTTCAACGAATTTCAAGATATTCAAATATTTTTCTGTATCAACATCTGTAAATTATACTGAAACTTGGGTTTTCAATACGATAAAAAAATATTACGACGAAAACACCGGTCAAGTTGAACAAAGAAGACAAAACGGTTTTGATGCTTTCAGACAATATAACATGTCTGCAAACATAGGAACAACACTTTATGGAACGTTTAATTTTTCAGAAAATTCGAGAATTCAAGCAATTCGTCACGTAATCAGGCCGTCTGTATCTTATAGTTACACTCCTAGTTTTGAACAATATTACGACACGTATGCCATTGACGCTTTAGGAACAACAATCAATGAATATACTCGTTTTGAACAAGGTCTTTTTGGAACACCAAATAACCAAATGAGTAATATTGCTAATCTTTCTATTGGAAATAATCTTGAAGCAAAAGTTAAAGACAAAGAAACTGATGAGATTAAAAAAGTGATGTTACTTAATAATTTAAATTTAAGTACAAACTATAATTTTACAGCAGATTCATTGAAATTAGCTCCTTTACGTTTAAGTGCGGGAACTCAACTTCTAAAAGATAAAATGCAAATTAATTTAGGTACAACTTTAGATCCGTATGCAATTAATAATGCAGGTCAAAGAATTGATATGTGGAATATTGATAACGGAGGAAGTTTGTTTAGAATGACTAGCGCAAATGCAACTGTAAACTATTCACTTTCTAGTGCAGATGCACTTTTTGGAGGTTCTGATTCTAAAAAAAACAACGAAAATCCGAATGTTATGAATGGTGGTCGTGCAGATGATTTATTCGGACAAGCAACAGATTTAGCAGATAGAAGAAAAAGTATGTTTGGTGAAAAAGACGAAGAGCAAAAGGAATCAAAAGGCTTTTATATGAATAGCATTCCTTGGGATTTAACTTTAGCCTACTCCGTCACCTATTCAAACAACAACAGAAATTCAGAAATATCTAACAATTCTGTCATGTTTTCTGGAAGCTTAACGCCATCAGAAGGTTGGAGAGTTGGATTCTCGAGTGGATATGATTTTAAAAACAAAGGTGTTACTTATACACAAATCCGTTTTGAAAGAGATTTAAAATCTTGGAGATTAGATTTATCTTGGGTTCCGAATGGATATTACAAACAATGGAATTTCTTTATTGGTATTAAATCATCAATATTACAAGATATCAAATACGAAAAAAGAAACGCAGCAGACCGAATTTATAGATAGAATAACATATGAAAAAAATTATCAACTCAGCTAAAGCACCAGCTTCAATCGGACCATATAACCATTCAGTAGCCGTTGGAGATTTATTATTTGTTTCAGGACAAATTCCATTCAATCAAGCAACAGAAACATTGATTACATCAGGTATTCAAGACGAAACAAAACAAGTTATGGAAAACTTGAAATTCATCTTAACCGATGCAGGTTTCACTTTTGAACAAGTAGTAAAAGCAACCATTTTTATTCGTGATATGAACAATTTTAGTTTAATTAACGAGATTTATGGAAGTTACTTTAATATGGAAACTGCTCCAGCTAGAGAATGCGTTCAAGTAGAAAGATTACCAAGAGATGTGAATGTTGAAATTTCAGTTATCGCACATAAATAAAGAAATCGGCATGAGCCGATTTTTTTTATAGAATAAATTTTCCCTTCACACAAATATAATTTTACAAAAATATCCTGTATAAAAAGTTAAAAAAAACATCATTAAAAAAACTATATTCATAAACAATAATTAAATTTGTTTTTATTTAACAAAAAAACCAACTTGTTATTTTATGAATACAATTAAAACCAAATTAGACCAGTTTCTGCAAACTACACATCCTTTAAATCAAGAAATAACTTTTGTACCAGAAACAAAACATCCAACTTGGGATGATAGTACATTTGTAATCGAACTAGCAGAAAAACAAATTTTAGAACCTATTGGTAAACTACCAAACGAACAAATTTTATCCTATATTGGTTTACATGCAAAAAGCCGTTTTTCGAATAAACGAGATACGCTTGGTTTTGTTATAACCAATTTTAGAATGGTCATAGAAACTGATGTAGCGGCTCTTTTTGAGAAGGAACCAGCAACGATTATTTTGTTTTCAATGAACAGTAATCCCAAAAAAATAGCTGAAGAAGCCTCAACAATTTTCAAAAGAAAAAACAGATTAAACATAGACAAAGAATATTTAATTGGATTTAAAAATGCTTTGAATGAAGTTTTAGAAATAATATTAAGCGAACTTCAGAAAGCAAATGCGCTTCCATCAGAAATAAAAAAAGCTACTAAAATCGATGAACGCGTTAAAGAATTAAGCATTCAAAAAGATTTAAAAAGTTTTGAAGAAGATAAAAAAGTGATTACAAAATTTGCTAAAAAATTTAACGTTTCTGACATTTTATACGCAATGATTGACAAACCATTTTTTGGCAGTCCATATGGAGTTGTTATCACCAAAAACGGAATCACCAGCAGAGATGTTATGGAAGACCCTATAAGTTGCACTTGGCAAGAAATTAAAAACGGCCCTGCTGTTTTAGGTGAGAAAAAAGATGAATTTTACGCAGCGTCAAAAAAACATGTCATTCCATCATTTAATTCAGACTCATTACCAAATATGATGATATTACTGAACGAATTGGCTTCAGGTGAAGTTACCATATAAAACACAAAGCAAAGTGTATTAAATCAATGCACTTTGCTTTAAAAAAACTTCGGTTGCTCCAAGACCATATTTCCTATAGTTCGCATCCTGGAAACTAATTTCAGAATATCTTCCGAAAAGAAAATCAAGCTCTTCTTTCAAGACACCTTCTCCCATTCCATGAATAAAAACAATTCTAGGAATTCTATTTCTTATTGCAAATTCTAATTGTCCACGAGCAGTATCAATTTGCAAATTTAAAATATCGAAATTATTCATGTGTTTAAAACTCTTAACCAATTTCTCGATATGCAAATCAATTTCTAAAACAAAATCGTCTTTTTTAGATTTTTTTTCGGTGTTTACACGATGATGATTTTTGGTTAATTTTTGAACTTTAGCTTGTTCGATATCCGAAATTTTACTTGCACGATTAATTTCAGAAGTATCGCCGATTTTTATCAATTCATTTGATCTAAAAGACAATTCAAAACCATCTGTGGTTTCTATAGTAATTTCGTCGTTTTTAAAAGCGATAACAACACCTTCCATTGCATCATCCAACACAGCAACTTTATCGCCTTTATTCCACTCTTTCATTGTCATTCTTATCGTTATCTTTAAAATTATCTTCTTTATTTGATTCTTCTTTTTTACTTGGCAATTTATCCATCAATCGCATCATAACAAAGAAAAAAAGAGCAACAGCAACAACTTGCACATAAATCTTATAATCTTGATTTTCCTTGTCTAATAAAGACCAAATCATCAAACAGGTTGCTATAATTCCAATTATATATTTCATAGTTTTTTTTATGATTCAAAATTAAATTTAATTCTTTCAAATTCCGTTATTTTTTTTGTAAAATTGTAAGAAAAATTCTAGCTATGGAAGAATATATGTTGCCCTGTGTTCATAAAAAAATATTCGGTATCGATTGTTTTGGATGTGGAACACAACGCGCATTAATGCTGATTTTACAAGGAGATTTTGTGGCAGCATTTAAAATGTTTCCTGCAATTTACACAACTATTTTGTTTTTTATCATTGTTTTTTTACATTTTATAGACAAAAAAAGAAATTATAATAAAATGTTAATTTTTCTTGCAATATTTAATGCAACAGTTATGATAATTTCATATTTTTACAAATATTCATTTTTACTAACAAACTAACTATGGAAAATCAGGAATTTAACCCTTATCAAAATCAACAGAACGACAATTTTGTTGTTCAACAAAATTTACCAAACGCTACACCTGTGTTAATCATGGGAATTTTATCAATCATTGGATGTTGTTGTTATAGTGTAGGTTTAATTTTTGGAATAATTGGAATTGTCTTAGCAAACAAGGACATGAAATTATATAATGCTAATCCTAATCAATTTAAAAACTTAGGAACATTAAATACTGGGAAAATACTATGTATCATCGGAATTATTCTATGTGCTATATCTCTTTTAATTGGTGGTTACATGGAATTTACAGAACATGGTCAAGAACTGCAACAAAGAATGCTAGAATGGCAAGAAGAAATAATGTTACAACAACAAAATCAATAAAAAAATGAGTTCGAAATATCGAACTCATTTTTATAACATTTAATTTTTAATCTGTCCAAACTTTTGGGTGCAGTCCACAATTTAACTATCGGATTTTCTATTAAATCTCTTCAAAAATCGAATCGATATCTAAATGTTCTGCAAAAACACAATATGCACGTTGCCAAGGATCATCATCAATTAATTTCCATTGATGCCCACTTCCAGTCAGATCGTTAGCAATTAAAACATCAC